>MDTB01053301.1_pt1 | contig 32667 bp, 26 predicted proteins | sample 811161 | NCBI WGS metagenome assembly MDTB01 (sample SAMN05326650, study PRJNA326480) | marine metagenome | isolation source: seawater | place: Mediterranean Sea | collected 2009 | reverse complement strand
TCTTAAACCGGTATTTAAATATAGTAGGCGGTTGTTGTGAACCGTAGTTTATCGACCTGACCCAACCTATTCCCCCGTTCTGCCGCCGCTTCTTTAAGGCCACTCTCCGAGCTGAGCGGCTCCGGTTATCACCAAGCACTGGGTTTTACGCAGCGCTCATTTGATCTGACCAATAGGGCAACAATGGCAGGACTGCCGCTTCAGCTAAATCGGCAGCGGGCTGTAGGCCGATGCGAATACCCACCTTGCGCATACCAACGCAAATAAGGGCGCTCGTTATGATCCATTTCTAAACAAGCTATTGGTTAGAAACGAATCACTCATAGCGATTTACAAAAAGCCGTTCCCAACCAATCCAAATCCAACTAAATATCCATCGCAAGCTGGACGCTGTTGCGCATCTTTATTTACCCAATACTAGACTGTCTCTCTATGCAGTGATTGAAGGCAGAAGATCGATAGGAACACCGCATTTTCGCATAACAAAGCAATCTCACCCGACGCACAAAACGATAAAAAATCTGCTCACAAACACGCACCCATTAAGCAGCGACAATAAGCCGATCATCCCACAGACGACGCTGCATCGAGAGACGCGAGATTAGACAAGGCGTTTACCGACTAAGTACCGGTTTGCCATAGGCACTGATCGTGAACGCCGTAGGGACTTAAGCCTAACCCACCTCCCGCAGCACCAGCCTGCAGGCTCTAGCACCCGGGTTATCTGGCGTTTCGTGAGCGCACTTTTTCCAAATACACGATAAATTCGTCAGAGTTCGGGCCTAAACTTTCAACGTGATCCCAAACTGATAGGGCACGTTACTAGTTTGTTAGCTAGCGTAGGCCATTTTATGCTCAAGCTTTATACAGTTAACAAAACCTATTCATCGTAGTCGATGCGTCCGTGGCTATTAATGCGGGTGCTAGACATAGAATTTGTCGAAGAACTGGTGCTATTAGACGGCTTCAAACGCTCATCGCGCTTTGAGCAGACCATGGTGTCACTCCATCCTGCCGCTACCGTTGTGGCATTGTCCCATAACGATGTCGTTGTAGCAGACGGCCGCAACATCGCTGAGTATATCGCTGGGTACATAGCTGAACCTTTCCCAACCGCGCGAGTCCGGCCGCAAGATCATGCCGAAAATGCTTTGCCCGAGCGATAGCGGCCGAATTGCACTCTGGCTTCAGGATTATTCGCAAGCACTGCGCGAGGAATGTTGGTCCCGATCTAGACCAGGTTGACGCACTTCTGCTGCTTTTGCACGAACAGCTGCAAACAGGATTAGATCACATCGAGTAGATCCTTCTGCCACATATTACAACCAACGGCTTTTTCTTTGATTACTTTTCGGCAGCAGACGCCTTCTATGCGCCTGTTATGACCCGACTCAAAACCTATGCATTGCTTATCTCGGACGACTTTGCCGACTGTCCGCAGCGCGTCTTAAACCGCCTCGACGTTATAGCGCAATACAAAGAAGCGGTTACCGAAAACATCTTCGTCCCGTTTGACGAACCCTATCGTGGGCCAGCTGACCGGCCGTGTCATGGAAAGGCCGAGTTTATGAAGCACCAAGCAAGCCGCGTATGCATGTCTTTATCCGCGAACGACGCCCACAAACCGACTAAGCCCTGCCCTAATCCATTGCGACGTTATCTGACATTCGGTTTTTGCAATGGTCCCGGAGTGTAAACCGGCCAGCCATATGCACGGGCACCCCGACCCACGCCGTTCATCACAATAAAGTCAGCCGCCACTTCAATCATTTCTCGGCCATTAATCAGCGCTACGATTTGCAATGCCTGAGTTAATGTCGAAACCGACATTTGCAACGGTCGTTCATGCGGCCGATAGTTAGCGCGTAAACGATAATCCATGCCTGGCGTTGCTTGCATTTCTATTCGTCCGCCAGCAATCCATTCGACATTTTGCTTATCAGCAAACGCGACCAACCGCTGCAAAGACGCTTTATAGGCAGCAAAGTCACGTATGACCAAACGGCCTGGATAGAACGTGTTGCCCGTAAACAAAATGTCTGACCAAGGGTCATAAATCGAAACCGCGGCAGCGCTTAAGCCGGGCGTTGCTATGACAGCCAGACTTCGATCACCTAGATCAATTGACGCTTCCGTGACAGCGCCACTGACTATGGCCGTTGGCGACTCCAAAACCACTTCCATCCCAGCCAAATTAGAAGGGTCTTTAAACTGCGACAAACCGCCTAGCTGCGACTCATCGTCGCCCAGCGGCAGTACCACCAGCTTAGCCAGTTTGGTTTTATTGGCAGATTCCCACCGCCCGATAACCCGCTTCACTTTTTCAAAGATTGGAAAATACTCGGGTTCAGCGGTAGCACCCGTATCTAAAAGAATGGCTGTATCGGTGCCAAACAACAAATACATGAACGGGGCTTCCCAGTGAATGGCTGGATTTTGCCGCAAAATATAGGTGTGCTCGTTATAACGGTGCACCTGCACGCGAACATCAGTGTTCGCTTTGGCGGAAATGCTCCCGTGAATCCAAGCAAAGCGCATATTGCCCGGCGCAGGTTCGTCGTACTTGAACGTGGTATCGGCAATAGCCGTTGTAGAAACCAGAAGCGCGGCGCAAACCAGACCGAGAAGAGAGACTTGCAAACCTTTCATACTATGGATCCGTTGTGTAAGCCCAAGGGATTTCGTTATAGATGAGGAAGTCATCGTACTTGTAAATCCCAGGCTCTTTGATGACTTTCGTGGCTTCATAGGCCTGCCCTAGCATGTCTACCGTCATTTCCATGGGCGGCTCGTTAGGCTGCCAGGTTGTGCCGATGGGATAGTCAACTGTCGGTGTATCGGTCATTTCGATATGGTTATTCACGAGCGCCGAAATAGGATAATCGTTAGCGATTTTGTAGATGCGCTGAATGCTATCGACCCATGCATCCCAGTCTTCCAGATATAACCGTCCGCGATAGAACATATCACCGGTGTATAGCAAGTCGGTCCACTCATCGTAGATCGCAATTTCCGATCCCTGATGCCCCGGCGTCCCGGTCACTAACATCTTTCGTCCGCCGAGATCATACTCAAGTAGTTGCTGCGGGTAATTTTCGAAGCCCCAAAAAGCCATCATTTCCTCGTGGGTTAAACCAACTAAGAGCGTATTAGGGCGATCTACAAACTGATTCCATGCAGCAAAGTGATCGCCGTGTAGGTGACTGTTTGCAACGATGAGTTGGACTTTCTGCTGGTGCTTCTGCTCCCAGGTGGCAATGATTTCATCGACCACTTCACGTAGCGGGAACAGCACCGGAGAGGCCGTCGACCCCTGGTCAATCAGCATCGCAACCCCATTACCGAAAAACACGTACATGAACGCGCCTTCGTAATTAATGGCTTTGTTCTCGCGGAGAATGAAAGTGTGCTCGTTGTATTCGTGTACTTGAACTGCGGCGTCGGTATTGTCCATAGCCGACTTCGATCCATGAATCCATTTGTCTGGGAAGCTGCCCACAGCTGCGGCTTCCGAGGAAAAATCTATTTTTGCCGCCACCAGCGAATACGCAATATCGACTGCGAGCAGTCCAGCAAAGATGGCGAGCACCGGGAGGATCTTGTTGGAAAAATCATGTTTCATCGTGCAACCTCTAGACGTGCCAATCCCAAAGCCCTACTCCGCAGAAAACGGTCGTAACCGCTCGCATGGACACCACTGTAAGCGACGCTGCAGTCGAGCGTTAACCTCTAAGAAAAAACGCGTTTCACAAACCAGTACAACCCTACCCCGGCAATCCCCATGCTAAAGGGATCCGCGATTCGCTCTTTGTAAAAACTGGCATTTCGAGCCCAACCAAGAAGCACGAGTAGTCCCAATATAACGCTTAACTGCCCCAATTCGACGCCCACGTTGAACAACAACAGATCATGGAGCCTAAGGCCACCGGCATCATCGAACACACTCAGGGCCGATAGCGATGATGCAAAACCTAAGCCATGAATTAGTCCGAACCCGAAAACCACCGACACACGCATACGCCGCAGACGCTTGGCAAACAAGTTATCCATCGCAACATAAACGATAGACAGCGCGATCAACGGTTCAACAATATTCGCCGGAGCGGGAATGACGTTAAAAGTTGCTAAAAGTAGCGTTATAGAGTGCGCGAGAGTGAACACCGATATCTGCCACAACAACTTGACCAATGGTAGAGAAAGAAAATACAGACCCATAACAAATGCAATATGGTCGAGCCCATTCGGCACAATGTGTTGGAAGCCCAGCGAAAGCCAGGTGATAGGTCCCACCCAGGATTGAAACTGCAGCGTCGCCCGAGTCAGCCAGTCAGTCCCAGCTTCGCTTTCTGCACCATCCTGAAGCGCTACCGCACCGGTCTGGCGCTTGTCTTCGGTGAGCAACCTCGATGCCGGAAGCTTTGCCAAAGGTCGTTCAATCCTGACCAGGCAGGGCCAAGGTAACTCCAAATCATCAGCTATCTCAATGGCTATATCTTTGACTGTGTTTTTAGCTACTTCGGTCAAGGCACCTGTAGCGGTTGCGGACACGAACCCCGCTTGGAAGGTAAATTCCAGTACCGCCATCTGCGGCGTAAGCGGATTTTTTATGGCCTCAAGAGAAAATGCGCGAAGCTCCAGGTTCGCGAATGCTTTAGCCAGTTCTTTACCGTCGCCAAAAACCCGAATCCCGTTATTAAGTTGGCCTACAATAATTCTAACAATATCTTTTCGCTTTTCTTTGTCCGGTTCTGTTGACGCTGCCCAATAATCCTCCGGCGTCATCAGCGACTGACCCAGATCAATGGTAATGCGAATCACACCAGGCGCTTGGTCGCCCGGAACAACGGTAATCTCTGTCATGTTGAGAATGTGGCTATTGACCACCTGGGGCATGAACACAGCTGCCAGGCTAAGCCAAATCATCGCGAAACGTGTCAGGGATAATGGGGCTATCAGCATATTTGGTGGAATACTGCTCAAGGGTTACTGCTTTGGGGACATCGCTATCGCTACTGGTAACAGTTTACGAACCAGAGAACGCTGATGCCAATTCACAGGCGGCACCGGCGCCCACTACTGATTTTCCTACAACAGAAAACTAGCCGACACATGCCCGCATTCGTGGCGACGGTAGCGCCCCGCTTTCGGAAATGCGAGCTTTTTGTCTGATTGGATAGGTCGATCACTGATCCAGTTAGAGTGCATGCTATACGGCGGGAACTACTGTCGGCTATAACGCCGGCCAAAGCGGATACTGGTAACGTGCAAGCGCGCTTCAGGTTTGATGACGTAAACTTCGGCAAGTATTGGGTTAAAAAAAGGAAAGCAGTAACAGCGCTGACAAGCGCCAACACTTTCAATCTTCCTGTAAAATTGCCATCACACCTTTCAAATCCGAAAGACCTAGACCGCTGATTTAGGAGCAATCCATCGCTTCTTTGAGATTGGCCAACAACTGAGCAATGCTCACGCTATCGCTAGTATGACCAAACACCAACTTATCCGGTCTAACCAAAACCGTTTCTCCCGCAAGCAAAACATCAACAAATCGCCCCTCAACTGTCTCCAGGTCAATCAAATTCACTAGCTTGATATCCAGTTGATCAATGATTTGTTGGCACGCTGTATCAGTGGCTATAGCGCCACGCGTCACCAGCGCAAAACCAGTGCCCAACAGCGTATCGAGTCTGACGTTTGTACCAGTAGCAGTCGTAACCGTCGGTTGGCTTAGCAAATAACCAGTAATGCCGTCATTGGACAACTGTTCGGTCATTACAACGCCGGATCGAATAGGAGGTTGCTCACGACCCTGGCCGTAACCTGAGGTCTGCATGGATGCTGACGGTGCCGGGGCAGGTTTCCCCGCCCGCTCTGCCGCTTCTGTGGCAGCCATATGCGTCATCAGGTGACCCATCGAAACCGCCCAGGAGACGAGATCGTGCGCATGCGCATCGCGTTCTAATTGATAGGTATCCAACAGCGTTTCAGAACAAGTGCCATGCAATACCAACGGCAGTTTCCAGGCCAAATTTATCAGGTCGCGCATACCCGTATTCATGCCCTGCCCTAAAAACGGCGGCGTCTGATGCGCCGCATCACCGGCTAGAAACACTCTATCGCTGCGCCAGCTGGCAGCAACCGCAGCATGAAACTGATACACCGCAGCACGGCGTATGGTGTAAGACTCTCTGGGCACCCAATCGTCTAGCAAACCTACTATAGTCTCCTCGCGCAGCATTTCTTCTGAGGTCTCGCCCGGATTCAGCTGGAACTCCCAGCGCCGGTAAGGATCCTTGGTCGCCACATAGGTGTGAATACGGTCTGGATCGCAGACCTGCAGCACTTCATTGGCTAAGTCGTGGGTTGCGGTCATCGCAACATCGACCACCAGCCAATCCTGGTCATAACCCAGATCTCGCCATTGAATATTCAACGCTTTGCGCGTGGAACTATTGGCCCCATCACATGCAATCAAGTACTGAGAAGCAATCGAAATGTCCTGATCGTTCCCTTGCGCGCGCAAGGTCACCCGCCCGGCGTGGCTCTGAAATTCGGTCACCTCAAATCCGATATACGTTGTAACGTTGCTGTGCTCGCATGCCGTATCGCGCAGAAATCGCTCTAACTCCGGCTGATCGAACATGTTGGCAGGTTGCCAGCCATTGCTGCTCGTGGCTGGAGAATCAATGCCAAAAAGCCACTCACGTTTTGAGTTAGCAAACCCGGCGCGCTCCCCCGGCCGAATGGGTTGCATCATAGCGCTGACAGTTTCAGCAAGATTTACCGGCTGCAATGCGCGAATGATTTCACCGTCCAGATTGACCGCACGAGGCAGCCTATAAACTTCGGGCTCTTTCTCAATGCAAACAACCTGCAATCCCGCTTCTGCAAGCAAAATTGCGCCAAAACAACCAACCGGGCCTAAGCCAACAATGGCGACATCAAATACCGTGTCCCGAGTTACGTTCATGAAATAACAGCGGTATCCGGCTCGGCGATGACTACATTCTCAATCGCGCCAAGGCCTTCGATAGTAACTCGCACCGTGTCGCCTACCTGCAAGGTAGCGGGCGGCTGCATCGCAGCGCCAACGCCACTTGGCGTTCCGGTAGCAATTACATCGCCGGGCTCCAGCGTAAACGCTGTGCTAAGAAACTCGATGATTTCGTAGCAGTTAAAAATCAAATCGTCGGTGCTGGTTTCCTGGCGCAGGTCACCATTCACATAGGTACGCAGCATCAAGTTATGGGGGTCCACTTCGTCCGGCGTGACGATGGCTGGCCCATAGGGATTATGCGTATCCCAGGACTTGCCCATGGTGAATTGCGGCGGGGTCGCCAAAAACTGCCACTCGCGAACACTCACATCGTTGAGCACACAAAAACCTGCAATTACCTGACTTGCGTCCGCCTTACTGACGCGACGGCAACGCTTGCCAATGATCACAGCCAACTCGCCTTCGTAATCCAATAGATTGGTTTCTTCCGGAGAATGTATTGGCGCGTAGGGGCCATTCGCGGACGTGCCTTGCTTGGTAAAAACCACCGGATACTTCGGAATTTCCATGTTGCTTTCTTCCGCATGGGCACGGTAATTCAGGCCAATCGCGAGAATTTTCGGTGGCCGTGCGAGCGGCGCTTCGATCACCACATCGGCTAACTCAAATTGTGCTTCGGCATCTCTGTGCTGTGCCGCTGTCAGCATGGCCGTGTCGCCCTGCTGCAAAAAAGTCAGCATATCTGTGGGTAACGTCGTTGCGACTTGGCTTAGATCAATAATTTGATCGCCTCTATGCAGACCGATCCTGGTTGTTGCAGACTCTGTGAAAGTAACAAGTTTCATATGCGCGCTCCCGATGACGTAAATAGTTTAGCAACTGCATTCGCGTGCGCTTCAACGGACGTTGCAGCCAATGGATTTTGTCCCGACAGGGCCTCCGCTTCCGCCGCATTGGAGAAAATCAAGGTCGCAGCGCCAGTCAGGCTGTAATAAAAATGGTGGGCATCCATGTCTGGCGCAACCCCAAGTGCGGCGGCTTCCTCGAAAACCGTGCAGACACGCCGGTACCAAAGCCGCACCGACCGTTCGAGCAGCCATTCCAGGCGCCAGTCGGGGTGCATGCCTTCCTGAATCATCAGGCGATTGAGCTCCGGATGTCGCGCACAAAAGACGACATAGGCGCGAACAAAAAGTCGCAACCGAGACGTTGCGTCAACATGGGCGATATTCTTCATCGCGGCGCCGAGATCTTGCTCGGTCACTGCCATCATGTGTTCCGCCGCCGCTTCCCAAAGATCGCGCTTGGATCCGAAGTGATAGTTAATGAGGCCGCGTTTAACCCCTGCTGCAGCTTCAATATGACGCGTGGAGGAGGCCTCGTAACCCTGCGTAGAAAAGGCAGCAAGCGCAGCTTTGAGCAACTTCTGTTTGGTTGCCTCCGCGTTGCGTACCTTCATATCTTCGGCGGGTCGTATGGCACTTTGCGATGAATTCACTGGCGGCTCTGGATTTAACTTGTCTTGTGACGAGCTACTTTATATATTACTAGTCGATTGGCAAGTTAAAATGAGGGTGAGAGACGCCTATGCCACGCATCAAAGACATTCTTTACGTCAGGTTCAACGTATCGGATTTAACAAAGCAGCAGCAATTCCTCGACGACTTTGGTTTACAGACCGAAATTGACGGCGATCTGTTACTCGCCCGAGGCACCGATAGCAGTCGCTATATTTACCTGGCCGAGCAATCTGCTGAACCAGGCTTAGTGAGTGTCGGGTTTGCTGCAGAATCGGCAACCGCGCTGCGTGAAATCGCAGCTATAGACGCAGTAGAAGTCGAATCAAACCCAATGCCGGGCGGCGGACTCATCGCCCGTCTCACTGACCCCAACGGCTTTCGCGTCGAAGTGGTGACAGGAATAGACAATGCCGCCGAGCTACCTGTCGGCGGTCGCTCCGCTTTCAACTCCGGTGTTGCGAAGCAGCGTTTTGGCGAGCGCGTCTCGATTGAGCCAGTGGATTGCTTAGTAAAGCGCCTTGGACACGTGGTACTTATGGTGCACGACTTCCATGAAACCTTCGCTTGGTATCAAACCAGACTCGAGCTACTAATCTCTGACGAGATCGTTATGGAAAACGACGGCCAAGAACAAACCCTCGGCGCCTTTACACGCTGCAATCGCGGCGATGAATTTGTCGACCACCACACCCTGTTTTTTATTCATGCCGGCCAGGCTGAATTCAATCACGCTGCATTCGAGGTAGCTGATTGGGACGTCTTAATGAAGAGTCACTACGAACTCAAAAAAGCGGGCTACCAACACTCGTTTGGTGTGGGCAAGCATATTTTGGGAAGTCAGGTTTTCGATTACTGGAAAGATCCAGACGGCATCATGCTTGAGCATTTCACCGACGGTGATTTGTTCAACGAGTCTTTCGGCTCACATAAACGCAGCCCAGGCGATTTGTTGGGAACGCTGTGGGGACCAGAAGGCGTTCCCGGTCAATGACTGACTATAAAGTCAGTCAAAAAATCATTCATGCGCTGATGGCCCTTTGCATTTGTCTGGATCTGTTTATTGCCAACAAATTTGGACACGAGATGGCGTCGCTTGACCGACTCGAATCGCGAGGCGATCACAGCAGTATGGGCATCATTATCACTGTGCTGTTGATCATCCGGCTGGCGATGCGGCTTAGCTATGGCGCTCCCCCGCTGCCCGCCGGGATGACACCAGTACAGGTCACCGCTGCCAAACTGGCGCACGGCTTCATGTACTTCGCGATGCTTGGGTTGGTCACAACCGGTGTCATTACCGGACTGAATGCCACGGATCCGATTATTGTTTTTAAATCTGCCGAATTGAGCATCGGCAACCTAGACGAGGGGCAGTTTCAGTTTGTGCGGCAATTCCATGACTTCTTCACTAACGCAATGCTCACGCTCATTGTAGTTCACATTGCCGCCGCCATGTATCACTCGTTTGTACTTAAAGACGATTCAACCCGCAGAATGCTTAAATTTTGGACATCAAAATAAAAAACCAAATGAGCCTTACCAAAACAGAGTTCGAAACCGTATGACACTGAACTTCACCACCATATTATTGATGCTGCTGTTACTCGGCGTGGCTTGGTTTTTATGGGAAAAGTCGCGACGTAAAACCTACTCGGTTGCGGCCGGGTTACAATCAAATATCAGACTGCCCTATCACCAAGTATGGACGCTGTACCACAACCCTTTTTCTCTGTGCTCTAAGAAAATTCGAGTCTGTTTGGCAGAGTACAACGTGCCTTATAAAAGCGTTCCCATTGACCTGATCGAGACCGGTCGCTACCAAAACATCAGCCAAGCATTTTTAAAGGTAAACCCCGGCGCCACGGTGCCGGTATTGCTACACAACGGCAGTCCGATCTATGAATCTCACGAACAGCTCAAATACGTTGCCGAGCAGGTGGATTCGGAAGGCCTTTTGGTGCCCCGCAACGCGGAGCAGCTGGCAATCATGGAGCACTGGGTGGACAAGACTTCGCTAATCGGTGACGACCCGATAGCTGCTCCAAGAGAGACCGCCGGCAACGCCGTACCAGGCCTAACGATTCCTATATTTGCATCGATGATCGCAAGAATCCCCACTTATAAAATCATCGAAGGCCTGCTATTCCATCGCATTAAGCAACGCGCAGTTTTCTTTCTGGTGATGAAAGTGGCCGGGCTCCAAAAATTTCTTAAACCCAAACCCGTTAACGACATCATTAACAGTGCAATCGAAGCGATGTCCGGACACCTCGATGAGCTGGAGGAACAGCTGCGCAACAGTCAGGGACCGTGGATTTGTGGCACGCAATTTACCCTCGCAGACGTAGGCATGATGGTTATTCTCGACCGGCTCAGAGAAGGCAATTGGCTCAACGTGTTCATCGCCGAACGACCAGTCATAGAAGACTATTGGCTCGCGCTGCAAGAGCGCGACAGCTTTCGCGCCGGCTGCGAGGACTTTGCTCATCCGTTAGTCGTGTTTGCCACCGAGCAAATCATCGAATTAAAAAAGGAGGGTCTGTGGCCTGCTTCAATTCCGCAATAAAGCCAGGCCTACGCGCACTCGCCACCCTTTGCTTATACTGTGCGCTGCCTGCTGTGGCTTTGGACAAACCGCACATTTTGGTTTTTCTCGCAGATGACCTGGGTTGGAATGACGTCGGTTACCACGGTAGTCACATCCAAACGCCGAACATTGATCAAATCGCATCCGCTGGTATTGAGCTCGATCGATTCTATGTACAACCCACTTGCAGCCCAACTCGGACCGCACTGATGACCGGCAAATCGCCTATCTCGCTCGGCGTGATCGGGCCGATTAACAAGCACTCGAGAAACAGCGTCCCGCTAGAAGAAAAACTGCTGCCAGAATATTTGAATGAACAGGGCTACCAATCCTTCCTGGTGGGCAAATGGCACTTGGGCAAGCGCACGCGCGCGCCCCTGCCGAATGCACGCGGCTTCGAACATGCCTACGGGTCGTTAACCGGTGGCGTTGGCTATTGGAGTAAAATTCATGGCGGCGGTTACGACTGGCACCGCAACGGCGAGGTAGTGCGCGAAACCGGTTATGTCACGCACTTGGTGGTCGATGAAATCCGAGCGCTCATTGCGGCACGGCGCGTCGAACAACCAAACTTTATGTATGTGGCTTTCCAGGCACCGCATCTACCCAATGAAGCCCCAGCTGCAACGATCGAAAAGTATGGCCACCTAGAAGAGGGACGCGCCGTGCATGCGGCCATGGTAGACGAGATGGATGTCGCCATTGGCGAGATTCTTCACATTTATGAAGAAGCGGACATGCTCAACAATACGATCGTGTTCTTTATGAGCGACAACGGCGGTGCAGTGCCGCCCAACCCAGACCCCGCGTTACAATCCCCGCCAGAGAAGTTAGCGCTTATGTTAGATAGCTGGTTTGGCAGACCGATTCCGCCATTCCCGATTCCCGGCCTGGAATTCATAACCAGCAACGTACTCGATGGTCGTAGCGACAATGCGCCCCTTCCCGGCGGCAAAACCCAGCTTTGGGAAGGTGGCGTCCGCGTACCCGCAGCAATCTGGATGCCAGGCAAGCTGGAGCAAAGCCAACACGTCGGTTTTTTTAGCGTTTCAGACGTTTTGCCGACCCTTTTAGATCTTGTTGGAGCGAGTGCGGTCATCCCCTCTGATCTACAAGGCCGTAGCCAAGTTGCAGCATTGACGGGCAATCCGACAAAGCCGGCAGATTACGTTGTCGCCGATTTGCTAGATGGTTTTGCGTTATACCACTGGCCATGGAAGTTCGTTGACAAAGGCGAGATGATGCTGTTCCACCTCGTCGATGACCCGTTGGAACAAAATAATGTTTTGGACGACTTCCCGGAAGTCGCCGCCGACCTTGACCGGCGGCTAGCAAACTGGCCCTACGGCGATGCACCCGGGCCGCCATGGTCCGACATTCTATTTGATCCGGACACATTTGGCGGTGCAGAGACTCGCGCGCCTTGGCTCAACGACATTGAAGATTAGCGAAAGGCCATAACCCGGCTTGCCGAGTCAGTTCTGGTGTCGCAGGCTGATCGCGGCATTCGGCTGGCTAAAATGTGGCGTCCCCTAGGGGAGTCGAACCCCTGTTGCCGGGATGAAAACCCGGAGTCCTAGGCCTCTAGACGAAGGGGACGTAGGTGCGCTGTAGATGCGACTAGAAATGGTTTCGAGGAAATCGCTGGCAGGTCAATCTCAAAGAAGGCGGCATTCTAAGAACGGACATGGCGCTCGTCAAGCGACACTGAGCAATCGTTGCCGTAATAAGTTGGCCGCCTGAGCTGCAATGGCACCCCCGAAGTTAGACTGAGGCTCTATAATGTTCCCAAGCGGTCTCATAACTCGAAGCCTGACGCCCAGCGCGCCCATCCGCAATGGTCTCAAAACTTAAAGCCGACACCCAAGCTATAAGTGCTATCCAACGCTTTGTTACCAACAGGCGGATCGGTTTCGTAATTCAAGTCCATGCGCAGCGCGGTATCAATGCGGTCACTCAAGGCAAATCTCACGCCGGTTGAGGACGTCAGCACTTCGCCGCGATCTTCACTTGGGATGAACAGCAGCGCCTGCCGATGGAACAGCTCCATACGCTTGTTCAAAAAGAAACGTCTGAAATCAACGGCCCAGCGTCCCGCCGGCTGGGTTTCCTCTACCCCCTCAATTTCTTCGTAAACCGCGCTCAAGCCGAGTTCGGTCGAGAGCTCCATAATACTGTTGTTGACAAACTGAAAGCCTGCACCCGCACCACCGTTCACCCGCATATCGATTTGTTTGAGTTCATCCTTGAAATAGTTCGCGTTAGCCGAGGCGAACCAGCGATCGGAGAGGAAGAGTTTGTAACCGTAATCCAAATTACGCTGATCTTTGGTGGTGGCATCCTCGGCGACTTCTCTACTCACCAACAATGCCAACTGATGCTCGGATCGCTCCTGAGTATAGGTCGACTCGATTAGGGTATTGAGACTTTCAGTGGACGAATTACCAGTGGACAACACCGCCGCAACATCCACCCGCGACTCCCAGTCCGCAATAAAAGCCGGCAAGCGGGTCTGATTGAGCGTGGCAGAACGCACCTCAGTAAGCTGAATCGGCTCGCTCGTTGCGCCCTGCTGCAATGCTTGGCCAGCGGCCGACGCCACAAATTGACCAGACTTGCGCTGCTTACCCACGCGTACATCGAAGGCATTGTCCGTGGACAATTCACTGATTTTTTCCAGGGCAATCGTTACTCGACCGGCATAGTCAGTTTGCAGCACCAAGCGGCCGCCACTGATGCTGTCAACGCTGCCGCTGAGACGGTCACCGTTGCTCAATTGCACCGTATCAGCGCACACCAAGCCGCTTACCGAAGCGCCTAACCAAAAGAGAGAAGCAAGAAAACCCAATCGAATCATAAGTTTAAAGACCTTTCACGAGGAAATCAGAACGGCACGCGAGACTAGGCAGACGCACGACGCAGCTGCATAACCAAAGAAAAAACAAAGACGGCACTCGGTAGGCGACCAGATACACGGTACGCCGGCACACGATAGACCCGACCAACGTTGGTTAAAAATCAGCACCTTGCCGTTCCAGCAACTTTGCGCCAACCCAGGCGCGAGCAAAGTGTTGTGCAGTTCGCCCGCTACGCACGCCCCGACCTAACGCAAACCGCAGCGCGGCAGCGCGTTCATCCGGATCTGCGGCTGTACCTTGCAATTCGGTCAAGCCATGTTGTTCAGCCAACTTATCGACCCAGCGTCGCACCATATCGAGATAAGCAGGCTGTGGGTAAGGATAAAACGACAGCCACAAACCAAAGCGGTCGGATAAAGAGATTTTCTCTTCGATGCCTTCGCTGGGATGCAACTCACTGCCTTGCATGGTGGAGGCGGTATTGTCCGCCGCCGATTCGACTAACAAATGGCGGCGATTCGAGGTGGCATAAATCAGAACGTTAGCGGCGGCTTCACACAGCGCGCCATCCAAAGCGCTCTTGAGTGATTTGTAGCTCGCATCATCAGCTTCGAAGGAAAGGTCATCACAAAACACAATAAAACGATACGGAAGACGCGCGAGCTCAGCAAGAATCTCACTCATATCCGCCAGATGATCCTTACTGACTTCAACCATCCGCAAACCCTGGTCGCCAAATTGACCTAACAGACCCTGCACCAAAGACGACTTACCCGTGCCGCGTGCGCCCCACAGTAGACAGTTGTTGGCAGGCAAGCCGGCCACAAACTGAGCCGTATTAGCGATGATTTGCTGTTTCTGCCGGTCGATGTGGAGTAAATCATCCAGTTCGATCAATGCCATTGTGGGTAAGGCCAAAAACCCGGTTTGCCATCGGCCCACATGCCAGGTCGCCGCTAAATGATTGACCCAGTCGACTTCGGGAATGAGCGGGAGAAGCCGATTGAGGCGCTGTATGAACTCACGCAGAGGCTTGCCAGCGGGATTGGCATCCGCGACGCCCAGGCTACCCTGAGAGGTCGCCTCGTCTGCGGCTGTAGCTGCGGTCTCTGTTTGGTGTGGATCAGTCATAAGGGGCGCAGACTACCGAAAAACGCTGGGATTCTCGATAGCCGAGACGTCGGGCGGCCGCATCCTGGTAAAAGAGTCCTGCAAAAAGAGTCCCATTCTTTTTGGCATGGGCAAAAGACTGCATGGCTGCTGATGCGCGAATGAGGTGGACTCTCCAGGGTTGCCGGTTACTGGCTTTCTGAAAGTCGATAGTCCGCTCGATTTGAACGCTAGTCTCAATACAGAGTCTGCGACTCTCAGCCATTTGTCACCAGGTCCAACCGTTTAGAGGTGAGTAGCTTGTCATCTACTTTTGCAGGTGATGTTTTTGTGTTTTGTTAAAAACGGAGGACGATATGAAAAAAATGTTAGTTCCTGCAATGTTAGTCCCTTCAATATTAGTACCTTTATTGTTAGCTCTTAGCGGGTGTGGCGGTGAAGGTAGCGATACCGTCGCATCGGTAAAACAGGCGCAAGTGAATGAGAGAAAGGCGCCCGTAGCGCTTGTTTGGGGTGAAGGTAAGTGGGGAGAAGCAACATGGAATTAAGACTTCTCGGGATATTTCTTTTTTGTGCTCCTTGCGCACTGTTTGCTGAGGTGCCGCATACGTTTAAAGCCGGTGCCAGTGCCAAAGCTAGCGAGGTCAACGCTAATTTCAAGGCGTTGGATGACAAGCAAACCAGTCTAGAAGGCAAGATTAAGGAGGCGGACACTGTGGTGTTAAGCTCTTTGAGGAAGGAATTGGAAGTCCACGCTAAGACAGCTAGCGACTCGACAAAAAAGCAAATCAAACAAGGTGACGAAAAAACGCTAGAACTTTTGCGCGCTGAATTGGCCACAAGTGTCGAGCGAATTGCTGCCCAAGATGAAAAGATTGGAGCGCTGAATAAACAATTAATCAGAATGCCTTATCTCAGTTGGTTGTTTGACAAGACCAAGTACTATCCAAATTGGCGCTATGATCCTGAGTTTTTCGTAGAGGCGCCAAAGACGAGTAAAGTCTGGTCGGTACGAATTAGGGATGGGTTAACCCGATCCACTTCGAGCGGTGCGGCGATTAATCTGGGCGCGCGTTACGACAATTCATCTGGCGTGCAACAAAATGCTTGGTATGGCATTTATGTCGACGCAGCTCTGGATAGAACGTTATTCATTGCTGACGACAGTGAATTTAATTACTTGGGAGACCTTTACGACTTTCGCACCCTCCACTCCTACGGGCCTCCTCTTGTGAGTATGGGTCGTAAACAAGCCGCTGTGACTTACTCAGCGGACGATTCAATAACAGCATTAATCAGACTTGACGAAAAAGGTAGGAAGCATCCTATTCCTTGGAACAAAGTTGCACCGAAAGGTAGGGTTCTCAAAGCTCAAGCAGCCTTAGCCTCATTCCTTGATTTTGGCTCAGAAATGATAAAGGAATGCGAGGAGATTAACCTGCACATGACCGACTACGACATATTGGTAACGGGTAGTTGTAAAACTTATCCCCGTTGGCAAGATTAGGCGCTTTTAAGTTAACTGTGCTGGCCTATGGTTGGCGCAGTTACAAAGCGGAGCCTATCAATATAGTTTTAGCAGAACTCTTTCGCACAGGGCGATGTCGTTGAACAGCGGTCACCGCATGGAATAGGCGGGTACTAATCCGAGTCAGGGGCGTCAGGACTAGGCGGCGTGGGCTGCTTCTGGGTAGGCAGCGCCACCACATTTTCCGCGATTTTCGTCAGTACCACCGCCGAGCCGTCGGCCTTTGCAGCGCTCACGATACGAACATCGCTGGTACCGCTATCGCCGTCCTCTGCCAGTCCAGATGCATCCGGACTGGCAGCCAAAGCCCCGTCATCCTGCCTCGCCAGACTCACCACACCCGGCTGGAAAAAACGGATGGCATAGCGTTCTATGATCTCACCAGAGATCAGCGCCAGCACATTCTCCTGCACCTGCCAATGGCCCTGCAGCAATGTCCCGGCTGCGTCTTCTCGAGTGAAGGTGCCCTGCGCCAGCGTGCCCGCAAAAGTGAGCTTGCCCGCGCCATCGTCAAACGCCCAGGGGCCCGGCAAATTCACCTGGTTGAGCCAACGCTGGCGCGCCTGCCGATTGGCACGCAGGTAAATGCCCACAAGAACTACTACCCCTACCAACAGTGCTAATGCCATGTATCTCAATCCTGTGCCTACCGCGTCGAAATATTAACGAGTTTGCCATAGGCCCATACATAAGCGAATATCCGTGCTCACGGGAAGGATATATTCGACGTCATTCGGGATACCAAGAGCGGGCCAACTAAACGGCCGGCTGGAAAGGTCACTCCGGACCAAACCGGACGGCGATTGAGACGCAAGACGGGTTTACTCTGTCAGCCAACAGCCTGCTGCCCTTTGCACGCAGCCCGTTGGCGGCAAGGCTTCACCGCAAACTTTAGCGACTCGAGCTGGCTGTTTGTTAACCCCAGCAGCTGAGCGAGTTCAGGCTAAAGGCACTAGGAATCAGGACGCGACGAGACGCTCCAGAGCGACTCCGAGCAGAAGACAGCTGTCAGGAACAGGGAAATCACATCAAAAGAATGCTTCACGGGGAGGCCGCATGTCTGAAGGGAAAGACGCAACAACCATACCACCAATGCCAAAACCGGCAGCCACCATCTTATTGATGCGGCCAGGTAGCAACGACTTAGAGGTATTCATGGTGGTACGTCACCATCAAATCGACTTCGCATCCGGCGCACTGGTATTCCCCGGTGGCAAAGCCGATCCTCAGGATTTTGCCGACGAGCTGCTGCCTTATCTCAGCGGAGCTCACGCCACGGTGGATATGCGCGCAGCTCAGGTCAGCGCGATTCGCGAAGCTTTCGAAGAATGCGGCATTTTGCTGGCGCGTGGCGCTGATGATACTGCCATCATCAGCGGCGAGCGCTTGGCGGCGTTGCAGTCTTTTCGCGAACCCATGAATAAGGGTGAGATCACCCTGCTCGATTTTCTGCAAACCGAACGCCTTGTGCTGGCTTGTGATGAGCTGACGCATTTCGCGCATTGGATTACACCGCCCATGATGCCAAAACGGTTCGACACCCACTTTTACCTCGCCATCCCGCCGGCAGATCACATTGCGGTCCACGATGGCTACGAATCCGTCGACTCGGTATGGATTAAGCCCAGCGATGCAGTTGACGAAGCCATCGCAGGCAAACGCACTATTATTTTCCCAACACTGCGTAACTTGGAAAAGCTGGCAACGTGGAACGACCCAGACGCCGCCGTAAGCGCTGCCGAAGCCAGTCAAATTGTGCCGGTGCTGCCTTGGACGGAAAAACGCGATGACGGCACCTACCTGTGTATTCCGCCAGAAGCAGGCTATGCCATCAGCGAAGAAAAAATGCCTGAGCGCGCAGCGCGGTAAACTAATCTAACAAGAGATTTCAGTTATGAGCGAGCACCAATCCCCGACCGAGCACAGCGCCGACCTGCTTTATAGCAAAGCAGAACACATCGCGACCATTACGTTTAATCGCCCAGAGCGGCAAAACACAATCTCTGGACCGATGCTCAGTAAGCTGTGCGATTATTTGCTGGAAGCGGATGCGGACAACGAAGTTCGCGCGATCGTGATTTCCGGTAGTGGCAAGTTTTTTTGCGCTGGCCTGGATCTGCGTGGCAGCGACATTACCAATAACTTAAGCGAATCAAAGCGCAGCCCGGCAACGCTGGATCTACGCAATACACCGCCAACAATTCTGCACAACATTGACACACCCACCATTGCCGCTATTAATGGTTCCGCTGCGGGCTATGGCATGGACCTGGCATTAGGATGCGATATGCGCATCATGGCAGACACCGCCAAGTTAGCAGCTGCCTTTACCGCGCGAGGCGTAGTGCCGGAATCCGGAGGCACCTGGATTTTACCGCGTTTAATCGGTTGGGCCAAAGCCTCAGAAATCATCTTTACCGGCAAAACCCTGACCGCAGCGGAGAGCCTGGCAATGGGTTTGGTCTCGAAAATCGTAAATAACAACGAAGTGGGGGCCGCCGCTGACGAAATGGCCCAGGCTGTTGCCGGGCGTGCGCCGCTGGCCGTGCAGGCATCCAAGCGGATGATGCGCATGGGTATGAACGAAACCTTTAACGACCACGTACATCACGTATTTTTGCAGCTATTGCCGCTATTTCAGTCTGAAGACTTTAAAGAAGGCATGGCCTCCTTTATGGAAAAACGTCCGCCGAAATTTGAAGGCCGCTAAACCGACCTATTGCAGAACCGTTGAGCATGATTTTGCTGGCACATTTCAAACAATCAAAATATCTAACCATCACGCGAAAGTAGACAAGGAAAGGAAAGGACATGACAGACGCATACATCATCGACGCAGCACGCACCCCACGCGGCATTGGCAAAGCGGGTAAAGGCTCGTTATCCGAATTTCACCCTGGGCGTTTGCTCGCGAAAGTTTTTGCGGGCATTCAGGAACGTAACGATTTGCGTACCGAGGAAATCGACGACGTAGTGGTTGGCTGTAGTTCGCAAGTCGACAAGCAAGGCTCTTGCGTTGGGCGCATGGCGGCACTTGATGCTGGCTGGAGCACGAAAGCGTCTGCCGTGACGTTGGATCGCTTTTGCGGTTCCGGCATTACCTCAGTGAATCTGGCCGCTGCCAATATTATGAGTGGCATGGATGATCTGTGCGTCGCCGGTGGCGTGGAAATGATGTCATACACCGCAACACTTACTAATGCGACCAACAACCGTACCGTAGACGGCGGTAACCTACATTTACGCGACCTGCATCCGCAGCCACATCAGGGTATTTGCGCTGACATGATCGCTACACTAGAAGGCTTCAGCCGTGAAGAGCTGGATGCATTAGCAGTACAAAGCCAGAACCGAGCCCAACACGCCATTGCCAACGGTCACTTCGACCGCAGCCTGATTCCAGTGACCAACGATGACGGCACTATGGCGCTCGATCGCGAGGAATTTCCGCGTCCTGGCACCACCATGGCAAGCCTTGCCGGCTTGCCGACGGTATTTTCCCAGTTCATGGAAGCGCCAATCGACGATGGCGGGGAAACCTTCGCGCAACTGGTAGGACGCAAATACCCTGACTTGGACATCAATCATGTACATCACGCTGGCAACAGCTCCGGCGTTGTCGATGGTGCTGCTGCGCTTATTCTCAGCAACAAAGCCTATGCGGACAAAGTTGGCTGGAAGCCTCGCGCTCGCATCATCTCTATGGCCACCGTAGGCGGTGATCCAACTTTAATGTTGAACGAACCAGTGCCGGCGGCACAAAAAGCCCTTGCCAGGGTCGGCATGACTACTGACGACATCGATTTATTCGAAATCAACGAGGCTTTTGCAGTAGTCGCTGCCAAGTTTATCCGCGACTTGAAGCTCGATCCGGCCAAAGTCAATGTGAACGGCGGTGCGATGGCATTAGGCCACCCGATTGCAGCCACCGGCTCGATTCTGATCGGCACCATTCTAGATGAGCTAGAACGCCGCGACCTAACCACCGGCCTAATCACCATGTGCACCGGCGGCGGTATGGCACCTGCCATCATCATCGAGCGCGTCTAGCGCGCGGCTGCCGCAACAGGCTATGCAACCACGCAGGCAACCGGCATCACAACAGCAGCACAACTCGAATCGCTCGTTAGGGTTCGAGTTGCGCCGCAGCTGGGTTTTCGCTCCGCCTTTCACCACGCTTTTCACCACGCCTTTCGCCACTCTTCTGGCCCCTCTTCTGGCCACTCTACTAGCCACGCTAACCGCGTGCTCTGACTCTAAAGCAGAGTTGGAAGAAACCGGCACCGCTTACGCGGCTCAATGGCTGCTACAAACGGATGCAGACTCTGCAACCGAACAAAGTTGCCATGCTTTCGGACTATTAAAATTTCCTGAAGTCGGCTGTGCAGAAATGCTTGCATACGCATCCGAGGTTGATCCAGCGAGTCGTATTATTAACCGAGTCCGTGCTCTCGCCTGCTTTGGCGAAGGCACCCGCGCTGTATGCGGCGAGTTCGTCGAACTACAGCTGGAAGGAGTCTCAAACGACGGCATTCCTATAGAAGAAACTTTGGTCGTCAAACGAGATAACAATATTTTTAAGATGTATTGGTATCGATCTACCTTGATTGCAGCTGCGTTGCAAGCCGCCCAAATACGCCGGGAGGCAAGCACCCCGGCCGCGCAACAACAAGCTGCCCAAGCAGCATTGGAGGGACGCTATAACCAATGGGTAACAAAAGACCCAGCGCTTTACAGCTACCCGGTCTGCATCGACGTACGAGTTACCAGTCGTAACAAAATCGGCGATTTAATAAATGTTAGCGAGTTAAGCGCCGCTGAAATAGACCGCCGCGCAGCACAATGCGGCGGCAATGTTTGTTTAACCCAAGTGGGCACGCGGGTGGCCGCTATTTGTGACGCCACCTAAGCAGACTGTTGGTCGAGCTAGAGCCGGCCACCATTCAACGTAGAGGCGCAATATTCCGACTGGCATCAGTACGGCAGCCGTAATGCCCAATTGAGCCAGACAAATGCTGGAGGACTTATGCTGGATTCATCTGCTATCGAAGACTTTCGCCAAGACACCCGAGCCTGGCTTGCCGCCAATTGTCCGAAAGGCGTGCGCGGCCCTGGAGAATCTCCGTGGGGTAGCAGCAAAATCCCGCTCGACCGGGATAGCGCCGTATGGCTAGAACGGATGGCGGAAAAAGGCTGGACTGTGCCGACCTGGCCGCAGATTTATGGCGGCGCAGCACTGCACCGAGAACTGTATCCGGTACTCGTGACCGAGCTCAAACGCATTCAGGCACGCACGCCTCTCACGGGGCGCGGTGTGAACTATATCGGCCCAACCATTTTAGAACTCGGCACCGACGCTCAAAAAGAGCGCTGGCTACCCGGCATTGCCCGCGGCGAAGGCGGCTGGGCAATGGGTTACTCCGAGCCGGGGGCCGGTTCGGATTTAGCGAGCCTGTCCTGTCAAGCTGTGCTCGAAGGCGATCACTACCGCATCAACGGCAGTAAAATATGGACTTCGGACGCCATGCATTGCGACTATATTTTTGTGCTGGTGCGCACTGCACCCGATCGAGCCAAGCATGAAGGCATCAGCCTGCTTTTGGTCGACATGCATCAGGACGCAGTAAAGGTGAATCCAATCCAGCTGTTGTCTGGTGCATCACCATTCAACGAGACGTTCTTTGACAATGCGTTGGCTCGCGCCGACGACGTGATTGGCGGCGTCAACAACGGCTGGACTGTCGGCAAACGCCTGCTGCAATTTGAACGCTCCACCCACGCGGGTATCAACACGTCTGGATCCCAAGGCGGCCGAGATAGTGCGAGTTCCCTGCCCCAGCTGGTGCGCGCCTATGCCACCGATGGGAAGATCAATGGTCCTTTGCGTCGACGTCTGCTGAACCATCAAATCAACCATCATGCGCAACGCTTAACACAGCGGCGCGTTATCGCCGAAACCGCCACGCGCGCGCCAGGCTTTGCTTCCTCGGCGGTTAAGCTGTCCAACGCGCTGACTACCCAGGAGGGCGACGAGATCTTGATCAGCGCCATGGGAACTCAGGGTATTGGCTGGACGGGTGAGGGTTTTCAGACCAATGAGCTTGACGCAACCCGTGACTGGCTGAAACAAAAGTCGCTCACTATCGCCGGTGGCACAAAGGAAGTTCAACTTAATATCATAGCCAAGCGCGTGTTAGGGCTGCCCGACTAAATCCGCCGCATAGGGGCCTTTCTAAAAGCCAGCGCCCTAGCGAAAGCCCAAAATTGACGCGCCGGATTAACGACAGAGATGCAGGCCGACGAGGACGCATAGGGAGCGCCCAGCGCACCGACCTTATAGTAACAAAGGCAGCCATAAAGCCACTTACAAGGGCACAAGGCCAAAAACCTAAAATCAAAAGATCAAAAGATCAAAAGATCAAAAGATCAAAAGCGATCATGACGCGCGAAGCAGGTCCGTTAGGGTTGCAACCGCTGCACGTGCCAGTGATCTGCTTGCGAAGCATCAGGCATGCCTGTTAAACCCTGCGCTGGAACAAAGATAAGCCGATCATGTAACCGGCTGGAGCGACCCTGCCAGAACTCAAAGCGCGTAGGCAGAAGCCGCAAGCCACCCCAATCTGCCGGTTTGGGTATGGCTCCCTCAGCGTATTGAGCTTCAAGATCAGCATACTGCGCCTCGAGGGCTGCACGATCTTTCACCACACGACTCTGTTGCGAAGCCGCCGCAGCGAGCTGACTGCCCCGCGGTCGCGAATCAAAATAGCTTTGCCCTTGCGCGGGGGCCAATCGGCTCACCGACCCGCGGATGCGAATTTGACGATCCACCTCGCGCCAGTGAAATAGCAGCTCCGCTTTCGGATTCGCCGCGAGGGCAACTCCTTTTTCGCTGCTGTAGTCGGTGTACCAGCAGAATCCATCGGCATCACATCCTTTTAATAAGACCGTGCGCACCGTCGGCTGATCATCGCTGTCTGCGGTTGCGACAGCCATCGCGTTGGCGTCCTTAATGTTGGCCTGAAAAGCTTGGTCCAACCACTTTTGAAACTGCGCCAGCGGATCATCCAACAGATCTTCTTCGTTAAGCTGTCCGTAAAGATATTCCCTGCGTTCGGCTAGGCTTGGCGTGTCAGATTTTGTCATGCTGTCGTTTGGATTTTGGCTCATTGGTAGTGACTCCCTAAAAGTAGTTGGTCGGTAAAGTTCTGGCTCCTTAAAGTAGCAGTTCCGAACAGCAACGATTCCTCTACAAGATTGCTAAGTAAACAAGACTTCTAACATGGCGGGGCCTCGCGCGGCGTTGACCCTTTTCGATAATCTTTCCACCGGCCGCGAAAATTATATGGCCGCTGATCATGGCGGGGATAAGTGTCCCCAAGGACAGTTAACAAGCCGCCCGTAAATCAACGGAATGTTTAGCATTGTTACAAGGTCAAGCGAATACTTGGACGCCTAGCTTACGCGGCGATTTGTGAGTGTCGAGTGGATAAATCGCTCTTGGTTGCCGAGCCTTTTTCGACCAGTAAGATGGCCGTCTTTAGCGCATCCGGCTAGACGGTTCTAGATAAGCACTGCTACGGAGATGCTATTAGGAATACGTAACTCGCCGAGGGCGACTAGGTCTGCAGCAACCTGCCCCACCGCTACGGCTTAAGTCTGCGCCACCGGACTCTGATAATCCCAAATGGCAGAACGTAGGTAGCCATACAAAAATAAGCCTAGCGACACCAACATGGCCGGCATAAGTGCGTTCAGCGTGCCGATGGTTTCCACAAGATAACCCAGCAAGATGGCACCAATCGGTGCGCTACCCACCATACCCACTGCGAATACCGACAGAATGCGGCCGCGAAATTCCGCCGGCGCCGACTCCTGCACGATGGCGCGTGCAAGATTAGTCGTCACGCCCATATTCAACCCCCAACCAATGGTGGCGACAAGCATTAGCCAGAAGTCCGGTTCGATCCACATTAGATATAGCACCACAATGCGCGACAGCTGCATCAGCAAAAACAGCCGCCCCGGTGTACGCAGCGGCATGTACCGCAGCAAGATAAAGTTAGAGACTGCTGCCCCAGCGAAAAACACGGCCATGAGCAACGCTAACGTCCAGGCGTCGCCCATAAAGACCCGCTTCACGATGAACGGAAAGACGGTAAGGAAGGAACCTGCGTTGAAAATGGACGACACAAAATTGACCCACAACACCTGCCAGATAACCACGTGCTGGCGCGTCGCCGCGATGCCGGCAACAATGTCCTGCGAGGTACGCCGCATACGTCGCGCAATACCGAAGTTCGCGGCAGCCGAGGCTGGCGTCGAATGAGGCACAGCGGGAATACGGAACATCACAAGGCCAGCCAAAACCAAAGTAGCCGCCTGAAAAAATAATACCGGGGCAACCCCGATCACATCCATCTGCCCGGCTAACATGAGGCCGATCACCTGCACGATAAAACCGATCGCCGTCGCTGTTGTGACACCGGCCTGAATCGCCGGTCCACTGATGCGATTGAGAATGGCTTGCTGACCCGGCATAGAGTAGCTCTGCACAATGCCCATACCGACGCCCCAGGCGGTCACGCTCGCTACACCCAGCCAGCCGCTTTGTTGTGCGAGGATCAGGCTTAGCGGTAGAACCGGAGCGAGTAGATAAATCCAAATAAGCATTTCTCGCGGATCCCGCAAGTCCGCGCTAGCGCCCCCCATTAGCATCAGCAGAATCCCGGGCACGCCAACCAAGGCCTGCAGCAGACCAACTTGGTCCGCAGGCAGCAACAGGACACCGATTAGCAGCCAGCTGTATAGCAACTGTTGCATAGCCAGAGCCATACCGGAAAAAGCGGTTGTGCCAATGTATGCCGCGAAGCCGGGCCGCTGCCAAACAGACTCAGTAGCGACAGGCTGTGCCGAATCCTCAATATTCCCCATGCCTGTCTCCCCTACTGTCCCCGCACCCAAAACGGTGTACGAAGAGCATCGCCGGTTGCCGCAGGCATTGCAAGCCAGGCAAAAATCAGCAAATTCAGACCGAATTAAGACAAAACCTGTATTCGGCTAGGCATGGGGAACGGGAGAAGCGGAAGAGACAGGAAGGTTAAGGGGAGTGCTGGAGAGAACGTATGAGAGAAAGCAAAGGAACACAAATGCAAGACCAGAGGGAGCGCAGGAGAGGCATTGGAAACGGTATGGAGCCAGCCCGCAGCCAGCTCCAACCGTATTCAGCTTTAGGGCTTTATTCTGCTGCTTGAATCTCTAGCAACTCGACTTCGAATACCAGAGTCGCATGTGGCGGTATCGTATTACCTGCACCGCGTTCGCCGTAAGCGAGTTCAGGCGGAATAACCAGACGCCACTTGGAACCAACAGGCATTAGCTGCAAAGCTTCGGTCCAACCGGCAATTACTCGGTTTACCGGGAAGCTCGCTGGTGAGTCACGTTCCACCGAACTATCAAACACCGTACCGTCGGTTAGGGTGCCGTGATAATGCGTCACAACCGTATCCGTGGCTGACGGCTTGGCACCGGAACCTTCAACAAGGATTTCGTATTGCAGCCCGGAGGGCAGTGTTACAACACCTTCGCGCGCCGCATTTTCTTCACGATATGCTTCTCCAGAAGCGGTTTTCGCTGTGGTCATGGCCTGACGCAACGCTTCCATAACAAACGCCTCGCGATCTTCAGGCACTTGCGCTTCTGCATCACTCAACGCATCGGCGATGCCCGCTTGATAGGTTGCAAGATCAATCATGCCATTACCCTGGCTTTTCAGGTTGCTGGCTTGTTGGTAGCCAATGATATAACTCGCCGCCGCCAAATCAGAGCTTAGATCCAATTCTTCTTCAATCGGCTTCGGCGCTGACTCGGGTCCAGCACAAGCCGTGAGAACGGCCGCGGCAGTGAGACTCGCGAGGAGTTTCCAGGCGCGGCGAGGCCGTGTAACAACGGCTGGAGTGATGTGCATCATGTTGCGTTTCCTTTTGGATAATTTTGCGTTGGATCGTCTCGCGAATCGTTTCGCACAGTCTTTCGATCTATTGTGAGTCTTGCGACCTATTGTGCTTCTTTCGATTTATGCTGCTTTTTTCGATTATTTCGCGTCTTTCGTTTCTGCCAAGTCTTCACTGGCAAGGTGGGTGCCGTCGAGGATTATCCCGGCGCGCCTATGATAACCAATATACGTTACCAAGATAGCGTTTCAGGCATACGCTTTTGCGCACTGCTCGTTGTCGAACCGCTAATTTAAATGTGCCCTCCCCGACGCTATCCGCACCCGGCCTCTTTGGCACCAGCCCCTTGGCCGTCACCGCCGCAACCTTCGCCTTGAGCCCCTTCGAATTACATCTGTACAGCCGCCCAAACTCATGCGTCCCTTTCGACTTGATGACGACAAATACAGAGAGATACTGCGCTGTAAGATAAAACGTTGGCAATAAGCTTCTTAAAGTTAGACTTTTGTTAACCGGACTGGTATTCGCAAGACGGTATCTGACCAAAGACGGGAATTTTGACCGTACTATGAAGCAAACCCTTACCATGCGTTCGCTTGCACGCTTGCGAGGGCGCTAGCAACCCATGTACATTCTTTTCCTGGCCGGTGAAGTTCTGACCAGTACTAACTGACACACGCACCATCCGTATCGAAGAGCATACCGGCATGAATATCGACATCGAAAAGACGTGTGTACCAGCCGGAGAGCGTTTGAATCGCAAAACAGCCATCCGTATTGCGCGAGGCGTACGCGCCATTAACGGCTAGTGCCCAATAGATTTTCGGAAAAGGAGCGAAAGCGGATCCCCAAACTATAGGGATTTCAGCTTTAAATTTTTAACATGCAAAGCTCGATTCGGATCAAAAATGTTCGGTTGTTGAGATAATCCAACAGGCCACGCGCGTAGCGGCCTGAACCAATTTCATTGCAACAACCATTCGCATGATGTTCCCCTGCCGGAAACACCAAGCAGAACCAACTGACTAATTACTCAAGATCGCGCTGTCGTCGATAGCCGGTAAAACAAATGGCACAACATATGGATCAGCAACACATGTTTCTCACGACAATCGAAAAACCGGCTACTGCCGATCTGATCCAGACGCCGCGATGGCCTGCACTTCAGACCGTATCGCTATGTAGAACGGCTAGTCCGGTAATTGGCCTGAGCAAGTTCGTCGCGGGAATTAGCTTTGCTTTGGCGATTACTTTTACGGGCGCTGCCTATGCACAGACAGAGGAAGAGGCAGTTGCCGAAGCAAAGCCCGAGCGCGAACCAGCGGCTATCACCATACTCGAACCACTAGCCATTCATCCACGCACCAGTCTCACCGTGCTCGAGCAGTTACGCCGCAACCACTATCTCGACAAGCAGTTAAACGACGAGTTGTCTGGCGAGGTTCTGGATAACTATATTGATATGCTAGATGGCGGAAGATACTTCTTCACCCGAGGAGATATCACTGCTTTTGAAGGCTACCGCACCGCTCTCGACGACGCGCTTAAACGCGGCAACCTAGAACCAGCATTTGAAATCTTCAATCGTTATCAGGAGCGTGTGGTCAGTTCACTGGAGTTTCAGCTCGATTTGATCGATGCCGGCATCGACCAGCTCGACTTCACTCTCGACGACCAGTTATTCATTGACCGAGAGGAAGCAGCATGGCCTGCCAGCGATACTGATCAGCAGGCATTATGGAGCAAACGTCTCAAAGCACAGGTGCTCGGATTACGCCTTGGCGACAAAGATGATGAGGAAATCACAGAACTGCTGTCGAAGCGCTTTGCCAACCGCATCAAAAATCTTCTCAAGAACAAAAGTGAAGATGCGTTTCAAGCGTACATGAATGCCTTTGCGAGCACCTACGATCCACACACACAATACTTCTCGCCGCGCTCCTCCGAAAACTTCAATATCAACATGTCGCTCTCGCTAGAAGGCATCGGCGCCATGCTAAAAAGCGAGGATGACTACACTGAAGTCGTCCGACTTGTGCCCGCCGGGCCTGCGGACAAAGCAGGCGATTTACAGCCGGCGGACCGAATCATCAGCGTTGGGCAAGGCAAAAAAGGCCCGCTTATCGACGTAATCGGCTGGCGTTTGGACGACGTGGTTGAATTGATTCGCGGACCCAAGGGCTCTACTGTTCGCCTAGAGGTCATCGCGGCGGATGCTGACGCGGACAAAGCCCGGGTCCTGAACATCACCCGCAACACCGTCAAGTTGGAGGAACAGGCAGCTCAGGCACGCTTATTAACGCTGAACGCCGACACGGACGAACCCACCCGCATCGGTATTATCGAAATCCCGGCTTTCTACGCCGACTTTAAAGCGCAGCAGCAAGGCGACCCAAATTATCGCAGTACCACGCGCGACACCCGGATGCTGATTGACCAACTCAAGGCGGAAGGTATTGATGGTTTGATCATCGACTTGCGTGGCAACGGTGGGGGCTCTCTCCAAGAAGCCGATTCGATGACAGGCCTGTTTATCAAAGCCGGCCCTACCGTCCAGGTGAAAGCCGCGCGACGCCCCGCCAATGTTTATACAAACCGCAATAATGAACTCTCCTGGAACGGGCCGCTCGCCGTGATGGTGGATCGCTTATCCGCTTCTGCTTCAGAGATTTTTGCTGGCGCCATTCAAGACTATGGACGCGGCTTAATCATCGGAAACCAGACTTTCGGCAAGGGCACTGTACAAACCTTGATTCCGCTGAGTAGAGGCCAGCTTAAGCTCACCGCTGCAAAGTTTTATCGAATATCAGGGCAAAGCACTCAGCATCAGGGTGTTTTACCCGATGTCACTTTTCCAACCTTGATTGATGCTGAAGAAATCGGCGAAAGTGCGTTGGACGAGGCCATGCCCTGGGATCGCATCAAGGCAGCGCCGTATCAACCATACGGGGAACTCTCCGGTTTGTTTAATGCACTACAAAGCCGTCACGACGAGCGTGCAGCAGAGAATCCGCATTTTATTTACTACCGCGAGCTACTGCAGCGTAGCGAAGCGAACTCAGAGCGCAAATTTTTATCGCTTAACGAAGCCACGCGACGCAATGAACAAGTTGAAGACGATGCTTGGCGGTTAGGTGTTGAAAACCGTCTGCGCGCGGCAGAGGGCAAGCCGCTCGCGGCGACACTGGACGAGCTAGAAGAATTGGAAAAAGCGGAAGATGAAGACGAATTGGCCGAAACGGACGGCGCGCCAGCAAACGATGCGGACACACCAGCAATTGCGACGGATGCGATTGCAGCCGAGACAGAGCTGCCCGCTGCAACCTTAGCGGATGCGCAGCCGGCGGATAGCAACATTCGCGGTGAGCAAGATGCGGATATCAAACCCGTTGAAGACGATCCGATGGTTGAAGAAGCCGGACGTGTCATGCTGGACTTCATCGACCTCTTTGGTGGTCAACGTCAGGCCCCAGCTGTTGCTATACAACCCAAATCCGATAAGAAAAGCGGCTATGCCGCAGCGCAAGCTAAAGATAGCTAAGCGATAATCAGGACGATCAAGCCGCTTGAACGTCCTGATCGAAGACGTAAAAGCCAAAGTCTAGACCCAGCTTTTTCTGATCCCGCGATTCGTGATATGCGTTGCCATGCTCGCCAGGCTTTTTCTTTCTAACAAGCCCACGTATCAATACGCGTCATCACGAGGTTATCGGAATTGCCCCGCCAATGAGCATGGGTCACCCAGCTTAGCTGGGATGTCTCGCAGGAGATGTCTTTGGCGGTATTCACAACGCGGCCCAATCAGATACCAACCTCACCCGATTAAACGTAGCGCAATCCGCGCTACGTCAATGCACAGTATACGAAAGCAAAGCAGCGCAGGGATTTCCAATGCCGATACCCAAGTCGTTTCCTAAGTCGGTACCCCACACCCAAATCGGTGGCATCGAACAAATCTCCCCTGTCGTCACTGGACTGGGTATATTGGTAACCGTTGTAAAGAGGAACAATTGACATGCTAGAGCCCACGCTTAACATGCCTTGGCCGCAGGTGCCCAACCTGCATGCAATGGTCGCCTTGTTAGCAATGGTGCTCACCCTGATTTTATTCAGCCTGGAGAAACTCAGGCTAGAGGTCACCGCGCTGAGTTTGCTCGCGGCGATTCCACTTGGATTTGCGTTGTTTCCATTTGCCGGCATCAACCCGCTGAGTTTTTTCAGCGGCTTGGCACATGAGGCTCTGATCAGTGTCTGCGCTCTGCTTGTCGTTGGCCAGGGCCTGGTGCGAACCGGCGCGTTAGAACCCCTAGGTCGCGGGCTCGCGCAACTCTGGCAGACCGCACCGGCGGCATCGCTACTGGCAACCCTGATCATTGGCGGCGTTTTATCTGCCTTCGTCAACAACACGCCGATCGTCGTGCTGCTACTACCTCTGTTGATCTCGGTGTGCTTGCGCACCAATAAATCTCCGGCGAAAGTGCTCATGCCAATGGGCTTCGCGACCCTGGTCGGCGGCATGGCCACCACCATTGGCACCTCAACTAATTTGTTGGTAGTCAGCATCGCGCAAGAGCAGGGCCTAGCCCGTTTTGGTTTATTCGATTTTGCGCTCCCCGCCGTGCTCGCAGCGGGCGTAGCCGTCATCTACCTGTGGTTAATTGCACCCAGATTGTTACCCGCGAGACAGTCGCCACTGGCCGATGCAAGTCCACGTCAATTTGCTGCACGCCTGCACATCAGCAGCGACAGTCCAATCGTTGGCAAAACCCTAGCCGAAGCACGCGCACTGGCCGGGCCGACCTTCCACGTGCTGCGGCTACTTCGCGACGGCACCATGCTGGTCCCGCTACCCGATGTCCTCCTGCGCCGCGATGATCAGATTCGTCTACAGGATACGCCGCAAAACCTGAAAGCCTTTGAACAAGCACTGGGTTGCCAGTTGTTCGACGATGACACGGCCAACAAAGCCGCCGAGGCTACCCCAACGCAAGATGACCAAGCACTGGCCGAACTTGCGGTCGTGAGCGGCTCTAGCCTGGATCAGGCGAACCTAGCACGCGCGCAATTTTTACAACGGTTTCAGTTGATTGTGCTGGCGCTACACCGTGCCGGCAAAGACATATGGCGGCCCGGCGAGCGCATCCAGGAAGTGACCCTCCGCCCTGGTGATGTGTTGCTGGTGCAGGGCCCGAAAACGGAGTTGCGACAACTTAAGCAGTCCACGGAATTTCTGGTGCTAGATAACAGTATTGATCTGCCTAGAACAGCCAAAGCGCTCCCCGCGCTGGTTATCGTGTTGGCGGTAGTCGGTCTCGCGGCAACCGGTGTGCTGCCGATCGCCGTTGCGGCTGTGGCCGGCGCGGGTTTGATGGTGCTGAGCGGTTGCCTGTCAATCGGCCAGGCGGTCCGTGCCATCAGTCCTTCGGTCTATTTTGTGGTGGCAGCCAGCCTGGCATTGGGCAGTGCCCTCTTACAAACCGGCGCAACAGATTATCTGACCCAAGTGTTTTTGTATGCGACGCAGAATGCGTCGCCGACGGTAATGATTTCCGCGCTCATGCTGTTGCTGGCGGTGCTCACAAATGTGGTGTCCAACAACGCCGCAGCGGTCATTGGCACCCCTATTGCGATGGGCATCGCAAGCCAGCTGCAACTGCCTGCGGAACCGTTCGTGTTGGCAGTCTTGTTTGGTGCAAACATGAGTTACGCCACGCCGATGGCTTATAAAACCAATCTGTTGGTGATGAGCGCGGGCAACTACCAGTTCATTGACTTCGTCAAAGTGGGGCTGCCGCTGACGCTGCTGATGTGGTTTACCCTGACCTGGCTTTTAGACTGGTTATATCTGAGCTAAACCAAGCGTGTGATTGATCCGCGTCGGGTCCATGACGAGAGGAGACGAACGGCAAAAGACCCGCCGCAAACAAACCGACCCAAACGTTTTGATCTGAAGGGCGCCGAGGCAAAAATCCGGCAAGCGGCGCCCTGATAGCAGAGAGAAATAGGAAACGGGGATAGCAAGAGCGTTATTATGTAGCATCACCCCGGCACTAGTCCGTTGCAGCCATAAAACGCTGAGCAATCTCCATCATTTGCGCGAAACCTGGGTTCGCTTTT
>MDTB01118988.1_pt1 | contig 32670 bp, 29 predicted proteins | sample 811161 | NCBI WGS metagenome assembly MDTB01 (sample SAMN05326650, study PRJNA326480) | marine metagenome | isolation source: seawater | place: Mediterranean Sea | collected 2009 | reverse complement strand
TTCTCCGTTAGGACTTATCCGGTATTAGCACAGGTTTCCCCATGTTGTTCCGAACCAAAAGGCAGATTCCCACATGTTACGCACCCGTCTGCCACTTAGTATTGCTACCTCGTTCGACTTGCATGTGTTAGGCGTGCCGCCAGCGTACGTTCTGAGCCATGATCAAACTCTCAAGTTTAATAACGGCGTACACAAGCTTTGATGTATTTAAATACATCACTTGTACAAATTACTATTTGTATAAGTTTATAAGCGTGTACGACAAATTTTATTTACAAATATAACCGTCCACGCTTCTCTTCTAAATTTACGTTTTCTAGAGCTCAACAAAAACTGCAAAAAACCTTATTTAAGGGTTTTTTTCAGTTTTGTTTAATTTTGTTAACTTTCGCCTAAATAATATAAATTAATCAGCGCAAGGAAGGTGATAATTATTGATAAATCACCTCCAAGTCAAGATTTATACTGTTTAAAAATGACCCAATTTACTGTATTTTTCCTCAATATAGCTTAATAACAACCATAAATTGATATTAGCCTGAATTAAAATGAAAGTTTTTGAAAAATCACAAAATTCCTCAAGAAAAATTATCTTTTTTATTGGTTTTATTCTTTTTGCATGCTTGGCATATACATTTATTTACAAGCCATTATCATCACAAAAAATTTCGAGTAAAAACAACAATATAAGTCTTCTCGAGAAAGCCGATAAATTAAATATTTTTATTTTTGATAAGAAAGCCAATTTCAAATCCAAAGTAAAAGTAAAGAAAAACGACACTTTGGAAAAATTATTAACAGTTCAAAAAATTGATAAACAAGAAGTTGCAAAAATTTTGAATAATTTAAATACATATATAAACCCAAAAAAAGTAAGTATCGATCAGACGTTTGAATTTATAACATCCAAAATTGACGACAAAAATAATACAATTCAAAGAATTTCCCTGCAAATTGATAACATAAACACAATTCACTTAATAAGGGATGGGGATAAATTTATTGTAAAAAAAATAGAAAAAGTTTTGTACAAGAAAAATCACTTAGCTGAAGGAATGATAACCCGTAGTCTTTATCATTCTGCTAAAAAAGCTGATATTGACGATGAGGTAATCGTTGAGTTTGCCAGAGTTTTTGGGTTTGAAATAGATTTTCAAAGAGACATTCGTAAAAATGATATATTTCAAATAGTTTATGAAAAATTTGTAGATGATGATGGAGAGTTGCAAAAAAATGGTAGAATTATTTATGCATACATGAAAAATAACGATAAAGATTATTCTTTATACTATTTTAAAGATAAAAATAATAAAATTGGATACTTTTTTCCAGATGGGAAAAGTGTAGAGAAAGCTCTGATGAAAACTCCAATCAATGGTGCAAGACTTTCTTCAAAGTTTGGGATGAGAAAACATCCAATTCTTGGTTATAACAAAATGCATAAAGGTACAGATTTTGCAGCTAGAAGAGGTACTCCTATTATGGCATCTGGATCAGGTGTTGTGGAAAGGGCTAGATGGTTTGGAGCTTATGGAAAATATATTAGGATTAGACATAACTCGACATATAAAACTGCGTACGCTCATTTAAGTAAATTTGGAAGAGGTATTAAAGAAGGTAAAAAAGTTAGACAAGGACAGATTATTGGCTATGTTGGATCAACAGGCAGATCTACAGGTCCCCATTTGCATTATGAAGTTTTAATTAGAAATAAACGAATTAATTCTCAAAAATTAAAATTACCAGCAGGCAAAATCTTAAAAGGGAAAGACAGAGAAAATTTCGAAGTTGCTAGAATAAAAATTGATGTTATGAGATCGAGTTTAGTAAGTAACTAATTTAATTTAATCTTCAGTATTACTTGTGTCTTTAATTTGCTGCGTCTCGTCTTTAGTATTTGCATTTACAGAGTTGTCATCAACCACCTTAGTGTCTGGCATTACTCTGGCAAAATGGTCGGCATGCTGATAATAACTTTCAGCAAGCACTTTATCTCCTGCAGCAAGTGCATCGGATGCAAGTTTAGAATATTTTTCATACAACTTAGCTGCATTACCATTTGATCTTCTTGCTCCACGGTTAAAAGAGTTATTTGGTGTGCTTAAATTTATTACTTGAGATCCATTCCTTGATCCTGAGTAATTTCTTCTTCCGTTTCTTCTAGAACTATGACGAGTTCTTTGTCTTCTATCAAAACCTGGCATTTAGATTTAATTAATAATAATATAATTTATAAATTGAATAGGGTTAAAGAACATAGATTATTTTAAAAGTCAAAAGAAAATTTTATATTTTTGTTGCTATAATGCAACGTATATCATTGTTTATAAGATTAAATGATTTAAGAAGCCTAAAACGATAATTTTTTAACATAAAACCTACTTTTTTAAACTGATAGTTACCGATCTCTAATGCTAAAATTCCATTTTTTTTTAAATTATTTCGATAGTTTTTTATTATAAAATGCAAATATTTCAGTCCTTCATATTTGTCTGCAACAAGTGTATTTTTAGGCTCAAAATATTTGATTGATTTACAAATGTTTATGAATTCTCTTTCTCTTAAATAAGGGGGGTTAGATATCAAAAGATCAAATTTTTGAGTGAATTTGTTATTAAGAATGTCCCTTTTTTTTACAATAACTCTGTCTGATAATTTATTATGTATTAAATTTTGCTTACAAATTTTTAAAGTCTTATTACAATTATCTATTGCAACACCCTTAATATGTTTAATTTCTGATGCTAGTGCTATTGATATACACCCTGTACCTGCTCCTAAGTCCAAAAAAGTTGGTCTTTTCTTATTTTTCAAAAAAGTTAATGTCATGTCAACGAGCACCTCTGTTTCTGGCCTAGGTATTAAAGTGTTTTTATTTGTATGTATGTTTTTGCTCCAAAACTCTTTTTGTTTAGTTATATAAGCTATAGGTTCAAAGTTAGATCTTCTTATTATCGAGCTCATAAATTTAAGATGTTGGTCATTAGTTAGAGTCTTGTTTTCAATGTTGATCAAATCAAGTCTGTTCTTATTAAGAACTAAGCACAATAATATTTCAGCATCTAGCATTGGAGTAGGTGAAGAGTTTTTCAGTTTTTTAGCCCCTAGTTCTAAAGCTATTTTAATATTTGTCATTCTACTGCCTTTAATAATTCTTCTTGAAATTGTAATTGTAGCTGATCTGATATTTCATCAAATATATCACCCGACAAAAATTCATTTAATTTATGTAATGTTAAATTAATTCTATGATCAGTAACTCTCCCTTGAGGAAAATTATATGTTCTGATCCTCTCAGATCGATCTCCAGAACCAATTTGACTTTTGCGAGCAACTGCTCTTTCTTTTTCTAGTTTTGACCTTTCAAAATCATATAACTTTGATCTTAAAATTTTAAGTGCTTTTGCCTTGTTCTTGTGTTGTGATTTTTCATCTTGTTGAGAAACAACAATACCAGTAGGTAAATGTGTAATTCTTACTGCGCTATCTGTAGTATTTACTGACTGACCTCCAGGACCACTAGACCTAAAAACATCTATTCTCAAATCATTATCATCTATTTTGATATCAACATCCTCTGCCTCCGGTAGTACCGCAACAGTCGCGGCCGAAGTATGCACTCTTCCTTGTGTCTCAGTATCTGGGACTCTTTGAACTCTATGAACACCAGACTCAAATTTTAATTTTGAAAAAACATTTTTACCGTTTACCAGAAAAATGATCTCTTTAAATCCGCCTGCATCACTCTGAGAAGTATTTAATATTTCTATTTTCCAATTATTTTTTGATGATACTTTCTGATACATAGAAAATAAATCAGATGCAAATAATGACGCTTCTAGCCCACCAGTTCCTGCTCGGATTTCAATAATGGCATTTTTTTCATCTGCCTCATCCTTTGGTAACATAAAATATTTAATTTTCTTTTCTAAAATGAGCTCCTTTTTTTTTGCCTCGTTAAGTTCACTTTCAGCCATCATTTTTAAATCTTTATCTGATTTTTGATCATTTAAGATCACTGTTAGTTCATCTTTATCTTTTAAAATTTTTTGATACTCTTTAGCTTCTTTTATTATTGATCCTATTGATGAATACTCCTTGGAGTTTTTTACAAATTATTTTTTATCGATATTTGTTTTTGATAAAAGTTTTTCAAGTTCGTGATATCTTAAAATAATACTATTTACCTTCTCTAGCGGAATCATGTTTATGAATTTCTTAATTCTTCTGCTTTTTTTTCTACTAACTCAACGATATGATCGATAATATTTTCAGAAGGGACTTTATGATTTTGTAGGCCCGATAAATAAATCATATTATTACCCTTGCCTCCTCCTGTTAGACCAATATCAGTTTGGGAAGCTTCTCCTGGTCCATTAACCACGCAACCTATTATTGATAAAGTTAATGACTCTTTAATATGAGATAATCTTTGTTCTAGGATTTCCACTGTTTTTATAACTTCAAATGCTTGTCTTGCACATGATGGGCACGAAATAATTTTTACTCCTCTGTTTTTTAAATTTAAACTTTTTAGTATCTCTAAACCTGCTTTAACTTCCTCGACTGGATTTGCTGATAAAGAAACTCTAATTGTATCTCCAATCCCCTCCATTAAAAGCAAACCTAAGCCAATTGAAGATTTAACGGTACCTGGGAAATAACCGCCAGCTTCAGTAATTCCTAAATGCAAAGGATAGTTACATGACTCAGCTAGTTTTCTATAAGAGTTAACTGCTAAAAAAATGTCGGACGCTTTAACGCTAATTTTGAAATTAAAAAAATTATTATCTTCCAAAATTTTTATATTTTTTAAAGCGCTTTCTACTAAAGCTTCTGGGCAGGGTTCTTTATATTTTTCTAAAATATCTTTCTCCAATGATCCTCCATTGACTCCAATCCTAATGGAACAATTATAATCATTCGCTGCTTTGATAACCTCTCTAACTCTAGTAACCGATCCAATATTACCTGGATTTATTCTTAAACACGATGCTCCAGATTTTGCTGCTTCAATTGCTCTCTCATAATGAAAATGAATATCAGCGATTATTGGAACACTAGAATGTTTAACGATTTCCTCAAGAGCCAAGGTAGAGTCTTTATCTGGACAAGATACTCTTACTATATCTGCTCCTGCTTCAGCTAGTTCTGAAATCTGAGTAAGAGTACCTTTTACATCTGTTGTAAGAGTATTTGTCATTGATTGAACAGATATAGGATTGTCACCACCTATAGCTACTTTTCCAACATAAATAGTTTTTGATTTTCTTCTATTAATGTTTCTAAATGGTCGAATATTATCCATAATCAATCTAAATCAAAGACTGAATGCAATTTTTTTACAGCATTGTCTACATCATTTTCATCAATCAATACTGAAATTTTAATTTCAGAAGTTGTGATTGCTAAAATATTTATATTCTCCTTATAAAGTGAATCAAACATTTTATAAGCAACTCCAGGATAAGTAATCATTCCCGCTCCTATTACTGATATTTTTGAGACCTTATCATTAGATATAATTTTTTCATAATCTAAATTTTTTATTAAATTTTTCATAATTGAATTTGTTCTTTCAAAATCTCTTCTTTTAACCGTAAAAGTAATATCAGTTTTCAATTTATCTGCAGATATATTTTGTACTATCATATCAACAACAATATTGTTTTCATATAATGGTTTAAATATACTGGATGCTACACCTGGTTTATCTTTTACTCCCTGTAAAGTTATTTTTGCATCGTCTTTTGTAAAAGCAACTCCGGTTATAACCTTATCGTATGAGATTTTATTTTGGTTAATTATTGATGTTCCATCGGCCTCTTTAAAACTTGATTTTACATAAACCTCAATATTATTAAGCATCGCAGATTGAACAGAGGAACTTTGCATAATTTTTGCTCCTAACGAAGACATCTCTAACATTTCATCGTAAGAAATTTTATCTATTTTTTTTGCTTTAGAATTAACTTGAGGGTTTGTAGTAAATACTCCATCAACATCAGTAAATATTTCACATCTATCAGCGTTTAGACATTTTGCTAATGCTACAGCTGAAGCATCCGATCCACCTCTGCCTAAAGTATTAATTCTTAATTGTTTGTTGATACCTTGAAATCCAGGTATAACAACTACAAAGTTTTGATTCAAGATCTTCATAATAATATCTGTATTCACAGATATAATTCTGCCATTGGTGTGTTCGCCTTCTGTTACAATTGGTATTTGCCAACTCATTAATGTTTTAGCTTTAATTTTAATATCATTTAAAGCGCCTGACAGGAGTGCAGTAGATACCTGTTCACCTGAAGATAATAATAAATCGTAATCTTCTTCATTAAAGTTTTTGGAAATATTTTCAGCCTTTTTTTGTAATTCATCTGTTATGCCGGCCATCGCTGAAACTACAACTACAATAGAATTGCTTTGATCAACGTTTTTTTTTACTATTTTCGCTACATTTTTGATACGGTCAATATTTCCAACTGACGTACCACCAAATTTCATTACTATAATGCTCATAATTTTTTTTTGTTACATAAATACTCTTGAGAAGTGAATTAAACAATACTAAGTCTTAATTATGAATATAAAAAACACAGTTAATAAAGAAGAAATAGATAAATTTTCAAAACTTGCAGATGAATGGTGGGATCCAAGTGGCAAATTTGCTCCATTGCATAAGTTTAACCCTATAAGACAAGAATACATTATAAATGAGATTTCAAAAAATTTTGACATTAATATTGGCAATCCCAGTTCATTAGAAAAACTAAAAATATTAGATGTAGGATGTGGCGGCGGCTTGCTATGTGAACCATTGGCAAGGCTTGGAGCGAAAGTTACAGGAATTGATGCTTCAGAAAAAAATATAGAAATTGCAAAGGCTCATGCGCAAAAAGGGGACATAAATATTAATTATATTTGTACTAGCCCAGAAAAAGTGAATGAAAGTTATGACGTCATATTATGCATGGAAGTCGTTGAACACGTTGAAGATCTAGATTTCTTTTATAAAAGTTGTTCAAAATTATTGAAAAAAAATGGATTAATATTTTTTGCTACAATTAATAAAACTATTAAGTCTTATTTCCTTGCAATTTTAGGAGCAGAATATGTATTAAGATGGTTACCAATCGGCACACACGATTGGAAAAAATTTGTGAAGCCTTCACACATGATTAATTCATTATCCCAAATAGGATTATCTCATAAAGACATTATTGGTGTTATATTTAATCCTTTAATAAATAAATGGAAATTAAGTAAGGATTTAGATGTTAACTATATGAGCTATTTTAAAAGAAATTAATTATGATTTTTATTTACCCACGGCACAGAATTCACCTCGATACCTTCCTCAATTAACTCTTGAGTTTCTTCCTCCGTAGCCTTGCCATATATACTTCTTACATTTTTTTTATCATAATGAATCGATCTTGCCTCGGAGGCAAAATTATCACCTACATATTCGGCATTTTCTTTAATAAGGTTATTTAGTTCTCTTATTTTTTTTTGTAAATTTTTATAAAAATTAACTTTTTTCTTAAAATCAACGTTTTCTCTTTTTGATCTAACCTGAGGGGACATAAGAGCTTTTGAAACATTATTAGATTTTCCACAAACACAATTTAGTGAACCTTTTTTTTCAAGTTTTTCATATTCACTTGAACTAGCAAACCAACTTTCAAAATTTTGTCCACATTCACACTTTAAGTTATATTTTATCATATTCTATAGAATAATTATGGAATATATTTTTTCAAGTTCTAAAGTTATTCTTTTTCAAAAAATAAAATTACCCTTCCTAATGTAATTCCAAATTTTTTTACCTTTGCTATATTTATAAGATAATTTGTTTCTTGAAGAAACATCCAATCATCAAAATCGACCTTAAGAGTTTTATTACCTATTTTTAAATTAAACTTATATTTCCAATTAAATGCATTACCATTTGTAGAACCTTCTGCTAAACCTACAACTCCTTCAGCATATCCAGAATAAAAATTACTTTTGGCTTTATCTTTTTTAATTGTCCACTTTCTAAACTCCTTTGTTCCATCATTATAAACAAAATTTTCCTCTAGAATAAGCGTGCTACCGTCCCACTTGCCTACAATGTCAACTTTAAAGTATTTTTTAATATTACCAAATCTATCTTCAAAGACTCCTCTGGCTACAGTTTTTCCAGAAAAAAATTCCTCTAATATTAACTTAGGTTCATTATTCTTATAATCTTCCAAATTCATTGTTGAACAATTGTTAAGGTAAATAAAAGAAACAAACAAGATAAAATATTTTGTAATACTACGCATCTAATTTCTATAGTCTGCATTAATTGAGATGTAATCGTGCGTAAGGTCACATGTGAAGGCCTTGAATGTTTTCTTTCCAGTGCCAATTGAAATTTCAATATTCAAAAATTTGTTCTTCATATATTTTTTAACATTCTCTTCGTTATAATTCTTATTTATTATTCCACTCGAGAAAATTATGTAATTTCCTATTTTTAAATTTATCTTATTTACATTTATATTTTCACCACTTTTACCTACAGCCATCAAGATTCTTCCCCAATTTGGATCCTCACCTGCAATTGCGGTTTTCACGAGTTGTGAGTTAGCAATCGCGAAAGCTATTTTCTTTGCAGAGTTTTCGCTTTTTGCGTTACTTACATTTATCTCAATAAATTTTTTAGCTCCTTCTCCATCCATAACGATTTGTTTTGACAGATTAAGCATGACTTCGTGCAGATTTTTTTTAAAATCAATAAATTCTTTACTATTTGTTTTATCTATTATTTTGTTCTTTGCTTTTTGTGTAGAAAAAACAATTACCATATCATTTGTAGATGTATCACCATCCACGCTTATCGCATTAAAAGTTGAATTTAAATTTTCTTTTAAAGCATTACTTAATAACTTTTGACTGATTTTAATATCTGTAAAAATAAACCCTAACATAGTACCCATGTTAGGAAAAACCATTCCTGACCCTTTTGCAATTCCCGAAATAGAGCAAATTTGTTTATTTGCCTTAAATTGGGAGTAAGTCATTTTAGGGGTGGTATCAGTAGTCATGATTGCTCTTGCAGATTTTATCCACTTTAATTTATTCATTGATCCGAGGTGTTCGGTCAATTCTTGAATTTTATTCTTTATTGCATCTAAAGGGAATTTCTCTCCGATAACACCCGTTGATGAAAATAGTATTTCATTTTTCTTAAATTTTAATTTTTTTGATAATTCATCTGCTAATTGACTAATAGAACTATAACCTTGTTTTCCTGTTAAGGTATTTGCATTTTTTGTATTAACAAATAATGCTCTAATATTTTTGCTTTTTTGATTGTTATTCCATTTTATACATTCAGAACATACTTTGGATTTTGTATAGACTGCAGAAAAAATTGAATTTTGCGGTAGAGTAAATAACGTAAGATCATCTCTATTTACATCGTTATATAAATTGGCACTTAATGATGAAGCTTGCAATCCTTCAATATGTGGTAATTCCGGGAAATCTAACGATTTACCAGATAAATATTCTTCATTATAGATGTTATTTTTATCGGTCATTTTATTAATTGATAACTTGGAGGTTTATAAGATAGAAATACTATTTTTACTATTACAAATTTAAAACAAAAAAAATGCTAAAAAAAATTAAATTCTTAAAAAAGATATTTGGATCTTCAAATGATAGAAAATTGGCTGAAATTAATCCAATAATCAATCATATCAATAATTTAGAAAGTCAAATAGAAAAATTAAGTGATAATCAGCTTAAAGATAAAACAACCTATTTTAAAGAAAAATTGAAAAACGGTAAAAACCTAAACGATATCTTGGTTGAGGCATTTGCGGTGGTAAGGGAAGCAGCAAAAAGAACTATAGGTCAAAGGCATTTTGACGTTCAGTTAATTGGTGGTGTTTGTCTTCATCAAGGTAAAATAGCTGAAATGAAAACTGGCGAAGGAAAAACTTTAGTTTCTACGCTTGCAGCCTATCTAAACTCATTAGATGGAGGCGGGGTTCATATTGTAACTGTAAACGACTATTTGGCTAAAAGAGACTCGGTGTGGATGGGTCAAATTTATAAATTCTTAGGTTTGTCGGTTGGTTGTTTAACAAGCGAGGTAGGTGATGATGAAAGAAAGTTAATTTATAGATCTGATATAGTTTATGGAACAAATAATGAATTTGCATTTGACTACTTAAGAGACAATATGAAATTATCTTTAAAAGAAATGGTACAAAATAAATTCTCGTTTTGTATTGTAGATGAGGTTGATAGTATTTTAATTGACGAAGCAAGAACCCCTTTAATTATATCGGGTCCTAGTGATGATAATTCAAATCAATATTATCTTTGTACACAAGTTGTAAATGAGCTTGATAAGCAACATTACCAATTAGATGAAAAAGACAAAAATGTAAGTCTGACTGAGGTTGGGATAGATGAAGTCGAAAGAAAACTTAAATCACTCAACAAATTAAAAGGAGAGGGGTTTTATGATCCTAGAAATTTGTCTTTAGTTCATCACATAAATCAAGCCTTGAAAGCAAATCTCATATTTTCAAAAGATAAAGATTATATAGTTAGAGAAAATAAAATTGAAATTATTGATGAGTTTACAGGCAGAGTACTAGATGGCAGAAGATACTCTGATGGATTACATCAAGCTATAGAAGCTAAAGAGGGTGTTCCAATCCAAAATGAAAATCAAACTTTTGCTTCTATTACATATCAAAATTATTTTAGATTATACAAAAAACTTTCTGGAATGACTGGTACAGCCATTACAGAAGCAGAAGAATTTTTCGATATATATAAATTAGATGTATTAGAGATACCAACTAATCAAAACATGATTAGAGAGGATTTAAATGATAAAATTTATAGGACCGAAAAAGAAAAGTTAAATGCAATTTTAGAAGACATTTTAGATGCAAAAAAAAAATTGCAGCCTGTTTTAGTTGGAACAACTAGTATCGAAAAGTCTGAACAAATATCAAAAATTTTAAATGCAAAAAAAGTTGGCCATGAGGTTCTAAATGCAAAACATCATGAAAAGGAAGCTAATATAATTTCAAAAGCTGGTGAACCAGGAGCAATAACTATTGCAACTAATATGGCTGGTAGAGGAACTGACATTCAGCTTGGTGGTAATTTAGAAAAAAGGTTGGAGAATTCAGAAAATCAAAGTGAAACTATAAGAAAACATAAAGAAGATAAACAAAAAGTAATAAACGCCGGCGGTTTATTTGTGATTGGTACTGAAAGACATGAAAGCAGAAGAATAGATAATCAACTAAGAGGAAGATCTGGTAGACAAGGTGATAAAGGTAAATCAATTTTTTATTTAAGCTTAGAGGATGACTTGATGAGAATTTTTGGCTCTGAAAAAATTGATTTTATGTTGCAAAAGCTAGGCCTAAAACCAAATGAGGCATTAGATCATCCATGGATAAATAAGGCACTTGAAAAGGCTCAACAAAAAGTGGAGTCTAGAAACTTTGAAATTAGAAAAACTCTATTACAATTCGATGATGTAATGAATGACCAAAGAAATGTAATATATGAACAAAGATATAAAATATTAAGTGATAAAAACATTTACAATATAATTGATGAAATTAATTCAGAAATTATGGATGAAAATATAAAAAACACAAATGACGATATCAACAAAGAAATCCAATTAGCAAAATTAAATAGATTTTTAAAAGAAAAATTATCAAATGAAAGTTTTGAAGAATTTTGTCAAATGTCTAAAGCAGATAAACTCAAAAAACTAAATCAAAAATATCTTAATAAAAGAAAAGATAGAATTCAAATGGTAGGTGATGATATTAATCGAGATGTAGAAAAAAAGATTTTTCTTCAGAATCTTGATTTTGAATGGAGAAACCACTTACAAAATTTAGAGCAGCTTAGACAAGTAATCGGTCTAAGAGGTTATGGCCAAAGAAATCCCATAGATGAGTATAAAAAAGAAAGCTTTGATTTATTCCAAGAATTATTGTTACGAATTAAAGAAAATATAATAATTTTTTTGTCAAATATCAATTTAAATATTGAGGACAATATTCAAGAGGATTTATCAAAAGAAAACATTAATATTAAAAAAATTAATCGTGATGAGATACCTAAAGTCTCAAGAAATGAAAAATGTCCTTGTGGATCTGGAAAAAAATATAAAAATTGTTGCGGCGCCCTAGCTTAAGTAAAATAATAAACCTAAAATCGTAATTATCAAAAAAGAGATTAAAATAATTTTCTTATTTTTAGACATCTGTATAATTTCATCTTTGTTGAATTTTCCAAAAGATATATCTGCGGGTAAATCTTTACCTATCTTCATAAACTTCTCTTTTCTGTCGGCTCTAATATTTATATCATTTCTATTGTTATAAAATTCTAAATATTTCAATAATGAAGACTTGATAGAATTAGCACATCCGATCGGATCTCTATGTGCTCCTCCGGTTGGTTCTTTAATAATTTCGTCAATTATATTAAACTTAAATAAATCTTGTGCAGTAATTTTCATAGCTTCAGCGGCTTCGTTTGATTTAGATACATCCTTCCAAAGAATTGATGCGCATCCCTCTGGAGAAATTACAGAATATATAGAGTGCTCCAGCATCAAAACTTTGTTTGATGTAGCAAGGGCTATTGCTCCTCCTGAACCCCCCTCACCAATTATTATTGAGATTGTAGGTACGTTTAAAGATAAACAACAGTCAATTGAAGAGGCAATAGCTTCAGCTTGTCCCCTCTCTTCAGCTCCTTTTCCTGGGTACGCTCCAGGTGTATCGATAAACGAAATTATTGGAATATTAAACTTATCTGCTGTTTTCATTAATCTCATACATTTTCGATACCCTTCAGGTCTCATCATCCCAAAATTTCTTTTTATTCTACTCTCAGTGTCATAGCCTTTTTCTTGGCCGATAACTAATACTGACATGTTATCTAATTTGGCAAATCCTGTGATTACAGACTCATCTTCGGCATAATATCTGTCACCAGAGATTAATTGAAAATTTTGAAATATATTTTTTATATAATAATCAGATCTTGGTCTTTTTTCGTGTCTCGCCACTTTTGTTTTTTGCCAACTATTTAAATTAGAATATATTTCAATTATTTTTCTATCAATTGTTGATTGCAGATCTGTTATTTTGTCTTGGTTTATTGACGAGATACCCTCGCTTTCATAAGGATTTTTTAAGGCATCAAGGTTTTTATCTAATTGTTCAATTTCCTTTTCAAAATCTAAGTAAGTCATTATTATACCTTGCCAGATTAAACTATTATATATATCACCTGGTCGTAAAAATTAAAGTAAAACAAAATCGAAGAAAATCTTATATTTTAATAAAATAAACAGTACGATATGAAATATACTCTTATAGGAAAATCTAAAATCAATACTAATTTCTATGATTTTGTTAATGACGAAGTATTACCTGATACAGGTTTAGACAAGTCAGACTTTTGGCAAAATTTTATTTCTGCAGCAAATGATTTGGTACCTGAAAATAATGATTTAATTAATGAGAGAACAGATATCCAGAGTAAGATTGATAAATGGATGATAGATAATAAGGGCAATTTTGATTATAATAACTATTTAGAGTTTCTAAAGGAAATAAAATATATTGTAAAAGAAGGTCCAGATTTTAAAATCGAAACTGAAAACGTTGATGATGAAATTAGTATTATTGCTGGTCCTCAATTAGTTGTGCCCATAGATAATGCTAGATATGCATTAAATGCTGCTAATGCAAGGTGGGGTAGTTTATATGATGCATACTATGGAACAGATGCTATTAAAGAAACAGATGGTTTACAGAAATCAACTAAATATAATCCAAAAAGAGGTTTAAAAGTAATCGAAAAAGGTCGGGATTTTTTGGATCAAATTTTCCCATTAGAAAAACAAAAGTGGAGTGATGTAGAAAAAATTTTCGTAGATAAAGAAAACTTATGGTTTAAATGTCAAAATAATTCACAAGATAAACTTAAAAACATAAAACAGTTTATTGGTTACAATGGAAATAAAGAAAATCCGATTAGTATCATTTTAAAAAATAACAATCTTCACATAGAAATTATAATTGACCCCAAAAGTCAGGTAGGGAAAAATGATAAAGCCCATATATCAGATATTCTAGTCGAGTCAGCAATTTCAACTATTATGGACTTAGAAGACTCTGTAGCTGCCGTAGATGCTGAAGATAAGGTTAAGTGTTATCGAAATTGGCTAGGCATAATGAAGAATGAACTAAAGACTACTGTAAACAAAAATGGCAATAGCTTTGATCGTAAACTGAATGAGGACAAAAAATTTATTGATATTAATGGAAACGAAAAATTTCTAAATGGCAGATCTTTATTGTTAATCAGAAATGTTGGACATTTAATGAGGAACAATACAATTATCTTAGATAATGGAGAAGAAATACCTGAGGGTATTTTAGATGCATTTACAACTGTGTTATGTGCTTTACACGATTTAAGAATTAAAAAAAATTCAAAAAAAGGCTCAATTTATATAGTAAAGCCAAAAATGCATGGTCCAAAAGAAGTGGCTTTTGCAAACAAAACTTTTTTGAAGGTTGAAAATGTCTTAAAGCTTAAACCTAATACAATAAAAATTGGCATAATGGATGAAGAGAGAAGAACAACTGTAAACTTAAAAGAATGTATAAGAAATGTAAAAAAAAGGATTGTTTTTATTAATACTGGATTTTTAGATAGAACTGGAGATGAAATGCATACTTCTTTTGAAATGGGTGCAATGATTTTTAAGGGAGAGATGAAAAAATCAAAGTGGCTTCTAGCATATGAAAATTGGAATGTTGATATTGGATTGTTATGTGGGTTTACAGGTAAAGCACAAATAGGAAAAGGCATGTGGGCTATGCCTGATAAAATGCAAGATATGTTAGATCAAAAAGCTTCACATCCACTTGCAGGAGCAAATTGTGCCTGGGTGCCTTCTCCAACTGCAGCAACTCTTCACTCAACACATTATCATAAAATTAATGTTTTTGAGAGACAAAGAGAGCTTTCAAAAAGGAAGCGAGCAAATATTTCTGATATACTTACAATCCCCGTTTCAGATAGGCAAAACTGGTCTAAAGAGGATATAAATTCTGAAATCGCAAATAATGCTCAAGGTATACTAGGATATGTTGTTAGATGGATTGATCAAGGTGTTGGTTGCTCAAAAGTACCAGATATAAATAATATTGGATTAATGGAAGATAGAGCAACTCTAAGAATTTCATCTCAACATATTGCAAACTGGCTTCACCATAAAATTGTAAAAAAAGAAAAAGTTTTAGAGATCTTAAAAAAAATGGCAAAAGTTGTAGATCAACAAAATGCTAATGATAAAAACTATAAACCAATCTGTGAAAACTTTGAAAAATCTATTGCTTTCAAAGCTGCATGTGAATTAATCTTTGATGGAAAAGAACAAATCTGTGGTTATACAGAGCCTATTTTACACAAAAGAAGAATTGAAAAAAAAAAATTAAGTAAAGCTTAATTCATTTAAAACAAATATATTTTTTAAATTTCTCATTTCAAGTTTATCAAATATCTTAAGAACTATTAAAAAATTTTTTAAATAATTCTCATTATTTTCCAATTTATTTATAAAATTTAGAGTTTCCAACAAAGCCAAATTTTTTTGCTTTTTCTCTATTAAATTAAAAATATTATTAGGTATATAAATTTCGCCTGAGAAAACATTTCTCTTTAAATTGTCAGGCAGTTTAATTTTTTCTTGATAAATATAGTTTATTAAGCCTAAATCCTTATTTGTTAATTTATATTCTTTATCTTTTATTTTTTTGGAAAATAATTTAAAACTTTTAATGGCATTTTTGTCTTTTCTATTATTAATTAAATTGACAGCATCCGATTTATACAAAAGTTCATCTGTTACTTTTGCATTACTCGTATTTTTTTTTTATTAAAGCTTTATCTTTATCAGTTAAAATATCCTGATTTATCTCTATTAATTTTTCATTATAAAAAGCGTCTGCAAGGCTAATTAATCCGTTAAGTTTCAACTTATTATAAAAGCTTTGTAAAATTTCATATTTTATAAAGTCATCCTGAGATAAAATAAATGCTTGGTATAGTAAAGCATGCGAAACTGGCCTCTGATACTTTTTGCTAGCTGTTTTAGGATTAATTAAGTCATCAATTGAAAAGGTTAACTTCTTATAAAGACTTAATAGAATTTTTTTATCAATTAAATTATCGTTTGCGGATCTTTCTAAAAAAATTATTATTTTATTTAAGTTGTTTTCTTCGACTTTATTTATGAAATTTTCATCTAAAAAATTTTTATATAAGTTACTTTTAAAATAATAATTTCTTAATTCATTCTTCTTTGAAAAATTATTATAATTGATTTGATCTGCAGGAGTAGAAATTACAGACAAGTGAGCGTTTAATAAATTACTATAATTTACTTGATTAGAATTTTCAATACCAGTTATTGAATTTACTTTTTTTATAAAAAATTTATCAAATCTGTTATTTTCGACTCCTAAATCTAATTTGCTCAAAGCAATTTTGTACTCCCTTTTATGCAGATGACAAAAAATTTTATATTTATCTAAATTTTTACTATTTAAATCTGGCGTCATGAGATTCGTATAACTGCATGCTTTATTAATTTTATAGTTTGATAAATAATGATTAAATAAAAATTCCAATAACTCTGTATTCTTATTAAGTATTTTATTTTGGTAAATAACTTCATCAATTAATTCCATTTTTTTATTTTTAATTAACCATTTTGATAAAAATGATAGGTATAATTCACCATCATCGTCAAAACTTTTTAAATTGATTTTTGAAAAAAATATTTTTTGTTTCAAATCAACAAGATTCTTTTTACTGGAAATAATTTCATTTAATGACTTGGATAAAATGGTTGTTTGTATTCCTGACCAAAAGTTTATATCAACCTGAGTTTCCTCGGGCTCAAATATTCCAAAAATTACTTCATCTTCTTCTGTAATTTTAGTTTCATTTATCGATGTAGTTTTTAAATTTAAATCTTTATCTTTCGTAAAAACTGTTTCTGGTAAATCAGGTTTTGATAAAGTTTTATTTTCATTGCTCTTATTTTTTTTTTGGTTTTTTATTTCCTTTGAACTCTGCCAAATATCTTTTGGCTCAGAATAGGCTGGATTAGAAAAATAAAAACAAGAAAGAATTAAAAAAATTATCCAAATATTATTTAATTTTGACAATGACATCATTTTTTATTTTTTTTATTACGTCTTTTGTTTCAGGAGATAAGTCTAGGTAATTTACAAAATATATAAAACCAAATATAACAAATAATAGAAATGCTGATTTTAAAAAAAACTTTGTTTTAAACATATATTGTTATTAAGTATATAAACATTTTAGTCAAAATTGTGTTATTAAATTATTATTAAAATTTTAGCAATGGTCAAAACAATTGTATTAGTTGGAATGATGGGTTCGGGTAAAAGCTCAATTGGGCGTCAAATATCAAAAAAAACTGGTCTTTGTTACATTGATATTGATGAAGAAATTGAAAAAAAAACTAAGAGTAAAATTAAAGATATTTTTAAAAAGAAAGGTGAGGTGTATTTTAGAAATATTGAAGAAATAATTTGTAAAAAATTTATAAATGGTGAAAAAAAGATTGTATCAATTGGTGGTGGGGCGTTTATGAATAAAAATATTAGAGCTATTATCTCAAAAGTTGGAAAATCGTTTTGGATTGATGTTAACAAAGATATTTTGTTTGATCGTCTTAAAAAATCTAAAAATTTAAGACCTCTACTTGACTATAGTAATTTAAAAAAATCTATAGATGATATTATCAAACAAAGAAAAAGCACCTACGCAAAAGCTGACGTAAAAATTAAGGTATGTAAAACTAACAAAGAAAATATTGCTAATAAAATTATAAAACTTTTATGAAAAAAATATATGTAAGAGTAAAGTCTAGTAAATATCCAATTTATGTTGGATCCAACTTGTTACAAAAAATTCAAATTTTGCACAAACAGAAACTTTCAGGAGTTAAAAATGTAATTTTAATATCCACTAATAAAGTACCCAAAAAATATAAACTAATGGTTAAAAAATCATTTGTGAAGAAAAATTTTATAAGTCTAGATATAAAAGACGGCGAAAAATCAAAAAACATTAAAAATATTATTAATATAAATAATAAGTTATCTAAAAATAATTTTTCAAGAGATGATTTAATAGTATCACTTGGCGGCGGTGTTGTTGGGGATTTGTCTGGTTTTGCAGCCAGTATATTTAAGAGAGGAATAAAATTTATTCAAATTCCTACTACATTGTTATCTCAAGTTGACTCCTCTATTGGTGGTAAAACCGGAATAAATAATAAGTATGGAAAAAATCTAATTGGAACTTTTTTCCAACCAGATTTAGTAATAATAGATTTAGAAACACTTAAAACGTTACCCCAGAGGCATATAGTTGCTGGTTTTGCGGAAATATTAAAATATTCACTTATAATGAATTCAAAGTTTTTTTCTTGGTTAGAAAAAAATACTAAGTCAATTTTAAAAAAAAGGGATACTAATATTATTTCAAAAGCAATTATTGAAAGTTGTAAATGTAAAGCTATTATCGTTAAAAAAGACGAAAAAGAAAAAAATATTAGAGCAATTTTAAATTTCGGTCATACATTTGCACATGCCTTAGAAACAAAATTTAATTATTCATCTAAAATAATACATGGGGAGGCTGTTTTAATAGGAATGATAGTAGCATGCAAAATATCATTAAATAAAAAATTTCTTTCAATACAAGACTTTGAAAGAATTATAAATTTTTACAAAGTAAATAAGCTTAATTATAATTATAAAGCTTTTATAAATAAAAAAAATATTAAAATATTTTTAAAAATTATAAAAAATGATAAAAAATTTAAAGGAAAAAAAATTAATTTGATTTTATTAAAAAAAATAGGGCAATCAATTATAAAAAGTTCAGATATTAATAATAGCTTCATGCCATTAGTGAAATAAAATGGAAAATCTTAATCTTGTTTCTGTAATATATATTATCTGCTTAATTGTAATTTCTGCTATATTGTCAGGATCGGAAACATCCATAACTTCAATTCGAAAAAGTAAAATCCATAAGTTAGCGAATAAAGGAGACAAAAATGCTTTGAGAGTTTTAAAACTCATTGAAAAAAAGAATGATCTTGTCAGTTCAATTTTAGTTGGTAATAATTTTGTAAATATTTTGGCCTCTGCTTTGGCAACCGCTATACTAATAAAGTTTTATGGTGACGATGGTGTAATTTATTCAACCATTGTTATGTCTGTCCTAATTGTAATTTTTGCTGAAATACTTCCAAAAAATATCGCTTTGTTAAAACCAGATAGATACGCTCTAACCTTGTCATTTATACTAACACTTTTTTTAAAGTTTTTTAGTCCTTTCGTTTACATCATAAAGAAATTTAATCTGCTAATTTTTAAAATATTTAATATTGAAAAACAAAAAGTTACAGATGCTTCTGTAAGAGAAGATATTAGAAATATTATAAATATGCACGAAGATGAGGGAATTCTTCTTAAGGATGAAAGAGATATGCTAAATGGAATACTAGATTTAAAGGAAATGACAGTTGAAAAAATTATGACACACAGGAAAAATATTTACTCTATTAATATAGATCAGCCAGAGGAATATTTTAAAAAAATCTCACAAAGCTCTTTTAGCAGAATACCTGTTTGGAAAGAAAGTCCAAATAATATTTTAGGAGTTGTTCATGCTAAAAAACTTCTCGCAAATATAAATGAAAGTGGAAAAATAGATTTGAAAAATATTAACGATAGCACATTAGATCCATGGTTCATTCCTGAAACAACTAAAGTTAAAGATCAGTTAAATGCATTCATTGACCGTCACGAAAAAATTGCATTTGTTGTAGATGAGTACGGTGAATTAATGGGGCTAATATCTTTAGAGGATATCATAGAGGAAATTGTTGGAAATATTTTCGATGAGAGCGACTTATCAACAATAGGCATTAGAAAAATTGGAAAAAATATTTTTAGAGTAAGAGGAGACGTCAATATTAGAGATATGAACAGAACGCTCGACCTAAACTTAAATGAAAAGAATTCATCTACTGTAGCAGGATTTTTGATTTATGAAACTGAAACGTTTCCCGATGTTGGACAAACTTTTAAATTCAACAATATTTTATTTGAAATATTAAATAAAAAAAATAATCAAATAACACAATTAAAAGTTACTTTACCTGAAAAGAATAAAATTACTCATTAATTTTTATTTCTAGTGCATGAATAATTGTCATTTCTTCTACTAACGAAGAGTAAATCATTCTATGAATTTTTAATTTATTTTCTTTGGACAAAGTTTTGCTTTTTATTTTAATTAAAAAATGACTATTGTTATTGTTAGGAGAATCTTTGTGGCCTTGGTGGTAATGCGAATTATTTATAACTTCTATATCTTCAATATTTAAACTTTTTACAAGTTTTTTTTTTAATATTTTCTTCTAATCTCATGAAATTATTTATAATATATATTAAATGAAAAAAAAATGTGAAAATATTAATTGTACAGAACCTTCGTATAAAAAAGTTTTAATTCGCGATAAAAAGAACAAAGAATATAAAAACTTGTGTTATGACCACTACAATCTTCATCTTAAAGAAAATAAAAATATTTGTTGCGATTGGGAAAACTGTGATCAAATTGGTGAATTCAAAGCGCCATCAAAAAATAGCTTACATTATCTCTGGTTTTGCGAAAAACATATTACAGATTATAATAAAAAATGGGATTTCTTTGACGGTATGTCGCAAACAGAAATTGAAAATTTTATGTACGATGACATAGTTGGCCATAGAAAAACACAAAAATTTGGATCAAGAGACAATTTTTTTCAAAAGTTATGGAGCAATGCAATCGAAGATGAATTGTTGATTTTTTCAAAATTTAAAAATAATTTAAATAAAAATAAGTCAAAATATAACGAGAAACAGTTATCAGCGTTAAAAAAAATGAATTTAGATGCTGATGTTGATTGGTTTGGGATTAGAGAACAATTTAAAAAACTTGTTAAAAAATACCATCCTGATATGAACTCTGGGAATAAAGAATATGAAGAAAAATTAAAAGATATAACAATTGCATATACATACTTAAAAACAACAATTGAAGAACAAAAAAATATAGCATGAGTCAAGTAACATTCGAAAACCAACCTGATTTAAAAATATCTGTTAAACAGACTTTCAATATTGACACAGACATGGAAGTTAAAGCGTTCTCAAAGAAAAATATGTATGTCCCTGAAATTGATGAAAATTATATTTTTGATAAAGATACTACTTTAGCGATACTCGCTGGATTTTCAAACAATAGAAGGGTTTTAATACAAGGTTTTCACGGAACAGGAAAATCAACGCATATAGAACAAGTAGCTGCAAGACTTAATTGGCCATGTATCAGGGTTAACCTCGACAGTCATATTAGTAGAATAGATTTAATAGGTAAAGACGCCATTGTAATTAAAGAAAACAAGCAGATCACAGAATTCAAAGAAGGTATTATTCCTTGGTCATTACAAAACCCAGTTGCGTTAGTATTTGACGAATATGATGCTGGTAGGCCTGATGTTATGTTTGTAATTCAAAGAGTTTTAGAAAGTGATGGAAAATTTACGCTTCTCGATAAAAACAAAGTAATTAAACAACACAATTTTTTTAGACTATTCGCAACTACGAATACAATCGGATTAGGTGATACAACTGGACTATATCACGGAACTCAACAAATTAATCAAGGACAAATGGATAGATGGAATATTGTAACAGCACTAAATTATTTGAAACAGGAGAAAGAGGAAGAAATTATATTAGCTAAATGCAATCATTTAAATAATGCAGAAGGAAAAAAAATAATAAGTAATATGGTAAAGACTGCTAACCTTACAAGAAATGGTTTTGCTAATGGAGACATATCAACGGTAATGAGCCCTCGAACTGTTATTACATGGGCAGATAATTACAAAATTTTTAAAGATCTTTCGCATGCATTTAAAATATCTTTTTTAAACAAGTGCGATGAATTAGAAAGAGCAATTGTATCAGAGTATTATCAAAGATGTTTTGGCCAAGAAATAAAAGACAATATTTCTGATAATCAATCATCTGATAAAGATGAATAATAATCTAGAAAAAATAAAGAATGCACTACAGTCCACAGCTAAAGCCTTGGCTAGAAAAAATATTGAAGAAAAAAAAGAAAAGTTTAATACAATAAATCCACCTCAACTTTTTTCGTTAAAAAACAAAGAAGAAATTGTTGAAGCTCGAGTCACGTTAGATAGTCAGGCTTTAAAAATCAAATATAATGATGAGAACATTTCAAAAAAAAATGAACCTGCGGGACAAATAAGCAAAAGTTTATATAAGATTGCTGAAAAAATTAGATACGAAAAAATTGGTAGTGAGCAGTACGATGGAGTAAAAAAAAATATTAATGATTTTTATACAAAAAAAATTACAAATAGCGAAATCCACACTCAAAATTTTATTGCCGACGCATTTGAAGCTTATTTAAGAAAAAAACTAATGAATTTTAAAGTACCTAATAATAAAAAAAAAGATTTTGATCGATGGAATGAATTTTTTAATGAAAAAATAATGAATAAAGTATCAAATCTTAGCAAAAATATAAATGACCAAAAACAATATTCCGACAATATTAATTCTATTATTCAAGATTTGGATTTAAAAGATCAAGATACAAACCCACAAAATATTCAAAATGATGAAAATGAGGACAATAATGATCAAAATGAAAATCAGCAACAACAGTTAGAAAATGAACAGGATCAAAACTCTGATGAGCAAAATATAGATATGGAAAATATTGTTCCTGAAATTGAATTCGATCCTGAGATGAATAATACAGAGGTATTTTTAGAAGATAGTGAAGATAATGATATGCAAAATATGCAACGAAAATCATCAAAAGATGGTAAAATTAATAAATATAAAATTTTCACAAATAAATTTGACAAAATTATCGACGCAAAAGATCTGATAGCAGGTGATGAAATATTTAAGCTAAGAAATAATTTAGATTTACAGATGTCAAATCTTCAAACGTTTATATCAAGACTAGCTAATAAACTCCAAAGAAAATTGCTAGCAAAACAAAATAGATCATGGAACTTTGATCTTGAAGAAGGTTTATTAGACTCTTCAAAACTCCCAAGAGTTATCATGGACCCTTTTAATTCTTTATCTTATAAAAAAGAAAAAGATATTGATTTTAAAGATACTGTTGTAACTCTGCTAATAGATAATTCTGGTTCTATGCGTGGTCGTCCAATAACCATAGCCGCAATATGTGCTGATATACTATCAAGAACACTCGAAAGATGTTCTGTCAAAGTAGAAATATTAGGCTTTACTACTATGAATTGGAAGGGCGGAAAAAGTAGAGAGATATGGATGAAAAATAAAATTGAAAATCCGGGAAGACTTAATGATTTATGTCATATAATTTACAAATCAGCTGATTTACCTTGGAGACGAGCAAAAAGTAATTTAGGTTTAATGCTAAAAGAAGGCATATTAAAAGAAAATATCGATGGTGAAGCAATTTTGTGGGCTCATAGCCGCTTAAAAAAAAGGAAAGAAGAACGGAAAATATTAATGGTAATTTCAGATGGCGCACCTGTTGACGACTCTACATTATCTGTCAATCCCGGGAATTATTTAGAACTTCATTTAAAAAAAGTTATAAAATGGATTGAAAATCATTCAGACATAGAAATTAATGCAATTGGAATCGGACATGACGTAACAAATTATTACGATAATGCATTGAAAATTGCGGATGTGTCAGAGCTAGGAGATGCTATCGTTGATAGACTGGTTGATCTTTTTTCTAAAAAATCAATTAGAAAAAGGTCGATTAACTAGAAATAAATTTAAAATAATTAATCTAAAAGGTATTAAAAGCAATAATGCCATTAACATTTTTACACAAAAATCACCTATTGATAAAGTAATCCAAGGAACACCTGTATTGTAAAAGGCTATAGAGAAAAATATTAGTGTATCGAAAAATGACGCGATTGATGATGATACAATTGGAGGAATAAACCAACTCTTAAGATTTCTAAGTTTATCGAAAATCTTAGCATCCATTGTTTGCGCAACGAGAAATGCAATCCCAGAACCAACAACAATTCTTATAGATATGAGATCAATAGCTTTTAATGAAAACAATGAAGATATAAAGACACCCCAGATAAATCCAATAATAATAATTTTTTTTGCAAAACTAAGTCCATAAATTCTATTTGCAATATCGGTTACTAGAAATGCTATGGGATAAGTAAAAGCTCCCCAAGTTAAAATATTTTGTAAATTTAAAAAATTAAATTGAAACTGCACAAGGTAGTTTGATGCTAATACTATTAACATCATTGCTATTACAAAAGGAACAATTTTTAAGTTCTTTTTCAATTTATTTATTTTTCGAAATGATAATTTTTCTTAATTTTTTTATTTTAGGAGATAGGTTTTTATTTTTTGCCTTAAGTAAGTACTCATCTAATCCTCCCTTAAAATCGACCGCTTTTAACGCTCTAGCAGACAATTTAACCTTAATATTTCTTTTTAAGATTTCACTTTTCAAAGAAACTTCTTTTATATTCGGATAAAATTTTCTTTTAGTCTTGTTGTTTGAGTGACTAACATTATTGCCGCTCATAGGTTTTTTACCAGTTAATTCACAAAAATTCGCCATAATTTGTAGAGGTATATTTTGATAAAATATGTGGGTCAAGGTTTAATTTATCCTATTTGACATTTCATTAACCAAGGAATAATTGATTAATAATAAAATAAATAAATGTTTGATATTTATCTTCCAATAGCAGAAGTATTTATAAACGCGCCATTATTGCTTTTAATTAGCACAATTGTTGGTCTTTTAACGGGAATGCTTGGTATAGGAGGAGGATTTTTAATGACTCCAATTTTAATTTTTTTTGGAATACCCCCGATATATGCTGTGGCGAATGGAGCCAATAATATTTTAGCAGCCTCTGTCTCAGGAACTTTAGCACATTATTTTAAAGGACAACTAGATTTAAAAATGGGTGCCCTAATATTAGTTGGGGGTATAGTTGGATCAATAATCGGTATTGAAATTTTTAATTATTTTTTGAATGAGGGTTCAATAAATAATATAATTTCAATACTTTTTTTTGGGTTATTAACTCTGGTGGGTCTGTCAATGCTTTTTGAAAGCCTGAGTGAGATTAGAAGAATTAAAAATAGAAGATTTATAAGACGAAAGCTACATAGGCATTATTGGATACATAATTTACCTTTTAAAACTAGAATCAGATCCTCTAAACTTTACATAAGTGTAATACCTCCAATATTTTTTGGAATATTAATAGGATTATTATCCTCAATTCTTGGTGTAGGTGGAGCTTTTTTATTAGTTCCAATTTTAATTTATATAATAGGTATGCCTGCAAAATTGGTACCAGGAACTTCATTGTTGGCAATGATATTTGTAATGATAGGAGTTACACTGCTACACGCATTACAAAATAATACAATCGATTTTTATCTTGTTTTAATTTTGGTTTTAGGATCTGTTACTGGTGCACAAATAGGCACATATATTAATATTAAAATGAAAGGTGAACAACTGAGAGCTATATTATCAGTTGTCGTGCTTGGTTGTGGATTAAAATTTGGTTATGATTTATTTCAGCAGAAAATTATACCGGCAGTTAACATTACAAATTTAAAAGGTCCAATTGAGTTAAATTCTTTCTCTCAGGGTCTGATAAATATTTCAAATCAAAATCCTGAAATTTATGCGATTTTCTCTATAACTGTAGCAATCGTATTAGGCATTATCGTAGCATACAGTTTTAAGAAATTATTTTAATGGTAAATAAAAAACTAATTAATACCTTGTCTTATTTAGGTTTAGTCCCATTCTACGTAATATTAATTTTTTATTTTTTTAATAAAAATTTCTATTTAATAGACATATTTTTTTACTATTCTTTAGTTATCATAACTTTTTTATCAGGTTGCTCGTGGGTTAGGCTTATCGAAACCAGTAAAATATCTTTAATTATAGTGACTATTTTTACACCAATATTAAATTTAGTTGCTGAAATATTCCTCAGTTCATACCTTAAAGGAGTACTATATCTTATATTTTATTATTTAATTTTTTTCATTGATAAAAAATATATCACTTACTCACCAGATTATATTTTTATGCGAAGAAATTTAACTTATTTAGTAATGCTATCTCAAATTATAATGTTAATTGTTATTTATACCAACAACCTCGGATAAATTTTTAAAGCCATCTCTATCTAAAAGATTACTTAGTTCTTCATTTATTGATGATGCTATTAAAGGACCTTGATAAACTAGTGATGTATAAAGCTGTAACAGTGATGCTCCACACTTGATTTTTTCGTAAGCTGTTTCACCATCAAATACACCTCCCACTCCAATTATGGGGATTTTTTTACCAATAAACTTATAAAATATTTTTATTTTATCATTAGAAATTTTAAAAATAGGAAATCCTGATAGACCCCCACTCTCTTGCCTATTTTTATTAATCAATTTCTCACGATTTAAAACTGATGTATTTGTTAAAATTATACCATTCACACTTTCCTTTAAAAGAAGTTCACACATCTTCTCTATATTTTTATTTTCAAAGTCTGGAGATAATTTAATTAAAATCGGAATTTTTGAATTATTACTATTAATATTATTAATTTCACTTAATAAATCTCCTAATTTATCAAGGTCATGGAAATCTCTTAAACCCTCAGTATTTGGTGAAGATATATTTATTGTTATATAATCAGCTAAGTCCTTAAGTTCTTTAATTAGATATAAATAATCTTCTATTTTTTGAGCATTACTTTTATTTGGACCAACATTTATTCCTAAAATTCCTTGTGGTTTGTCATTTAATATTCTGCTTTTTAATTTATCAAAACCATCATTTGGAAATCCGAGTCTGTTAATAATTGCTTTATCTTCTGATAAACGAAATACTCTAGGTTTAGCATTTCCATTTTGTGGTTTAGGAGTTACTGTACCAACCTCCACGAAACCAAAGCCAAGTTTTAAAAATTTATTGTAAACTTCTGCATTTTTGTCAAATCCGGCTGCAAGACCTATAGGAGATTTAAATTCTTTATTAAATAATTTCGTAGCAAGATTCAAATTTGGTTTAGAAACTAAAAGATTAAGTGGAAGTAAATTACTTTTTAAAGCTTTTATAGCAATTGAATGGGCAATCTCAGGGTCTGTTTTTTTTAAAAATGTATTAATTAAATCATATATCATAACTATTTTATTTTTGACTCTATTAATTCTTTTGTTTCTTTTGTCCCATAAAATTTAATAAACGATCCCATTCTTGGTCCTTGCTGGTCGCCAAAAACTATTTCGTAAATAGCTTTAAACCAATCCCTAAGTTTTTCTTTAGGATAGTATTTTTTTCCAATCGTGAATACTTCAGTTTGAATTTCAGATGGTGTTAATTTTTCGTCTAATGAACTAAGTAATGAAACCAAATCATTTAAAGCATTCCTTTCAGTCTCATTTGGTTTTCTATATATTTTTTTTGGCTTCACTATATCCTTATAGTAAACTATAGCTTTGCCAATTAAAGTTTTCAAAATAGGAAATTCATCTTTATTTAACTTCGTATTATAATTTTTAATAAATTTCCAAATAATATCCTGATCTTCAGCATTGCTGGCACTGATAAGATTTAAAAGTACAGCAAATGAGATAATAATTTTTTCTACTGGTGGCTTCCCATTATGAACATGCCATACTGGGTTACCTAATTTTTCTTTTGTATCTTGATCAATGAATTTTTCTAAAAAATTTAAATACTCATCCACTGCTTTTGGTATTGCCTCAGGATAAAGTTTCTTTGCTCTTTGTGGATTTTGATACATATAGAATGCAAGACTTTCATGTGATGCATACTTAAGCCAATCCTCAATTAAGATTCCATTTCCTTTTGATTTAGATATTTTTTCTCCTTTGTCATCTAAAAAAAGTTCATAAAAAAAACCATTAGGTGGTTGAGCTCCTAATAACTTACAAATTTTTGACGAGAGCTCTGCACTTGGGATAAGATCTTTTCCGTACATTTCAAAGTCGACATTTAATGCATACCATCTCATTGCCCAATCGACTTTCCATTGAAGTTTACATTTACCTTTGGTTACCTGGGTCTTTATTTTTTTTCCGTCAACTTCGTAGACAATTTCTCCTTTGTCTTTTAACACTTCAACTATTGGAACTTCTAAAACCTTACCAGTAGTGTTACAAATAGGCAAAAACGGACTATAAGTTTTTCTTCTCTCTGGTCCTAATGTAGGTAAAATTAGATCCATAACTCTTTCATAATTCTCCAAAACCTTTAATAATGATTTGTCAAATTCACCCTTTTGATAGAGACTTGTAGAACTTTTGAAATCATATTTAAATTTAAAATCATCAAGAAACTTTTTTAGCATTTCATTGTTGTGCTCACCGTAACTAGAAAATTTATTAAATGGGTCAGGTATTGATGTCAGTGGTTTTCCGAGATGATTTTTTAAAATTTCCGAATTTGTAATATTTTCTGGAATTTTTCTTAATCCATCTAAATCGTCTGAAAATGTAAATAACTTTGTAGGTATCTTAGAAATCTTTTGAAAGGCTTGTATTACCATTGTTGTTCTGCACACTTCGCCGAACGTCCCGATATGCGGTAATCCGCTAGGTCCGTAGCCTGTTTGAAACAGAGCATAACCTTTATCTTCAATTTGTTTTTTCCTTTTTTTGAGAAGATTTTTTGCCTCTACAAATGGCCATGATTTACTGTTTAAATAATCATTATTCATCTTTTTCTTATAGGCCAAAATTGAATAAAGTTAAATTGGTATAAGTTGTAAAGACTGTAAGTCAAAAGCGAATATTGTTATATTTTTGGTTGTTATCAAAATGAATTCTGGAATAAAAACGGTCTTTTTAATATCTGGTTATTTATTAATCATACTAAGCTGTGTGATGATTATCCCTTATGTTGTGGAGCAATTTATGGGTGATGGTTCACACGTATTTGCAATCTGTTCTGTGTTAACTGCATTTATAGGTATCTTATTAATAATTACGAATCAGACAAAAAATAAGAAATTAAATATACAACACGCTTTTTTAATGACCACTTTAGCTTGGTTATTTATATCTTTGTTTGGATCACTACCCTTTATGTTCTCTACTCTTAACTTAAATTTTACAGACGCATATTTTGAAACTATGTCGGGTATCACTACCACAGGATCAACAATTTTAATTGATGTCGAGCGATCTTCAAAAGGGATTTTAATTTGGAGAGCTCTATTACAATGGCTTGGTGGAATTGGAATAATTGTGATGGCTATTACAATTTTACCATTACTCAATGTTGGAGGAATGCAAGTTTTCAGAGCCGAAAGTTCTGACAATTCTGAAAAAATACTTCCTCGTTCTAGAGAAATTGCTTTAGCCATATTTAAAATATACTTTGTCCTAACTATAGCTTGCGCGTCGTTCTATTTTTTATTTGGAATGAGCGTATTTGATTCAATCGCACATTCAATGACGACTATTGCAACAGGCGGATTCTCAACTTACACAAATTCTTTTGGTCACTTTGATAGTTTTGAAATTGAATTAGTTGCTATAATATTTATTATAATGGGAAGCATCCCATTTTTATCTTATATAAAATTTATTAAGGGTGATAGATTAATATTTTTTTCTGATAAACAAATTCAAGGTTTTCTATTTTTTCTTATTTTATCTATTTTAACAATATTAATTTACTCAATGCTTTATCTAAAAAGTGATTTAGTAACTGCTATCAGAACAACCTTATTTAATGTTACGTCGATTATTTCAGGCACAGGGTATACAACTAATAACTATAGTGGATGGGGTAATTTCGCTGTTTTTTATTTTCTTTTATTGATGCTAGTAGGAGGATGTGCTGGATCAACCACCTGCGGTATAAAAATATTTAGATTTCAAATCATTGGTCAATTCATAAAAAAACAAATTAAAAATATTTTTTATCCTCATGGAGTATTTCCTGTTAAATATAATAAACAGGCAATTGATGAAAAGTTTTTGTCGTCTGTTCTGACTTTTGTTTGTCTTTATATTGGTTTATTTCTCTTATTGTCTTTGCTTTTATCTTTGACTGGTTTAGATTTGATAACATCTATATCAGGGGCTGCAACATCTTTATCAAATGTTGGCCCAGGTCTTGGAGATACAATAGGACCTAGTGAAAATTTTGCATACATATCAAATGTTGCTAAATGGTTTTTAATAGTTGGAATGTTATTAGGAAGGTTGGAATTATTTACAGTTTTAATTCTTTTTCTTCCATCGTTTTGGAAAAACTAATTTAATTTAAGCACCACTCTATAATTGCCTTCTGACAGTGTAATCTATTTTCAGCTTGGTCCCATACTACAGAATTTTTTCCATCTATAACCGAGTCTGTAACCTCATCACCTCTTGCAGCAGGAAGTACATGCATGAACAAACAATCACTTTTAGCAAGTTTAAGAAGCTTATCGTTTGTCTGATATTTTTTTAAAATACTCTTTTTTTTCTTTATATTAACTTTATCACCCATTGAAATCCATTTGTCTGTCATAATACAATCAACATCTTTAATCCCCTTTTTTGGGTCATTAAAAACATTAATATCTCCTTTTTGAGATTTAGCCCAACTCATAATCTTTTTTGAAGGCATATAGTTTTTTGGAACACATAAATTTAAAGAAAAATTAAATTGTACTGCTGCCTCAATCGCGGAATTCGATACATTATTTCCATCACCAATCCATGCAATTTTAGCACCTTCAATTGATCCTTTTTTTTCTTCAAAAGTCAAAATATCACTTAGTAGCTGACATGGATGACTGTGATTTGTTAATCCATTAATTAGTGGAACCTGAATTAATTTAGATAACTCTACCAATGTTTTATGCTCAAATGTTCTTAGCATAACAATATCAGAAAAACCCGATATAACCTTGGCTGTGTCATCGATAGTCTCTTCACCTTTACCTAAATGCATATCACTTGAGTTAATCACTATAGTTTGACCACCCAATTGTCTCATAGCTAAATCAAAAGATAATCTTGTTCTAGTTGAAGGTTTCTCAAATATCATCAATAACAATTTGTCAGCTGCATTTGAATTTTGAGATACAGAAACCTTTTTATCTTTTATGTAATTTGACTTAATTCTTTTTGCTTTGTTCACAATATTTTTTAATTCAGTTTTATCGATTAGCGAAAGGTCTAAGAAATGTTTCATTTGAATTCCTTTAAGGATTTGTCAATTATATTAATTGCTTTTTTAATTTCCTCTTTTTTCACAATTAATGGTGGCAATAATCTAATTACGTTATCCGCAGCTTTTACTGCTAATAATTTATTTTTAAACACATGTTCTAAAAATTTATTATTATTAATTGATAACTTTACGCCAACCAATAGTCCCTTGCCTCTTACATCTAATATTTTATTTTTATATTTGTGTTTTAATTTAACTAATTCATCTTTAAAAAATTGCCCGTTTCTCTCTACATTTTTAAGAAAACCTTTTTTCAAAATAATATCTAAAACTGCATTCCCGACTGACATTGCTAATGGATTTCCTCCAAATGTACTTCCATGTGTACCTGGCTTCATGCCTTCAGATGCTTTTTTATTTACTAAGCAAGCTCCTAGAGGAAAACCTCCACCAATACCTTTTGCAATAGGTACTATATCTGGTTTTATCTTTGCATAATCAAAAGCGAATAATTTTCCTGATCTCCCAATCCCACATTGAACTTCATCCAATATTAGAAGTATTTTTTTTTCATCACAAATTTTTCTTAATCCTACTAAACATTCATTCGGAATAACTTTTATTCCTCCCTCTCCTAAAATAGTTTCAACCATTATAGCTGCCGTTTTATTAGTAATTGCTTTGTTTAAAGCTTCATGGTCCCCAAACGGTACTTGGTCAAAGCCGTCAACTCTTGGCCCAAATCCCTTTGTATGATCTTTATTGTTAGCTGCAAATAAAGCAGCAAGAGTTCTTCCATGAAAAGCTCCTTTGAATGTTATAATTCTATTTTTTTCGGGCATGCCTTTTTCAAAAAAATATTTTCTTGCAATTTTAATACTTGCTTCAGTGGCTTCGGCACCTGAATTAACAAAAACAACAAAATCTGCAAATGAATTCTTGGTTAGTCTTTTGGCTAGTTTTTCTTGCTCAGGTATCTCAAAAGCATTCGAAACATGTATTAATTTTTTTGATTGTTTTTGAATTGCTCTGACCATATGGCTATGGCAATGTCCCAATGAATTAACAGCAATTCCAGATACAAAATCTAAATACTTTTTTCCGTTATGGGCATATAAATATGCTCCCTTACCTTTTTTAAAAGATATTTTTTTTCTGTTGTATGTTCCTAAAATTGCA
>MDTB01166215.1_pt1 | contig 32702 bp, 31 predicted proteins | sample 811161 | NCBI WGS metagenome assembly MDTB01 (sample SAMN05326650, study PRJNA326480) | marine metagenome | isolation source: seawater | place: Mediterranean Sea | collected 2009 | reverse complement strand
TTTATAATTGACGATATACAATTTATCAGTGGAAAAGAGGGACTTCAGGAAGAATTCTTCCACACATTCAATAGTCTTTTAGAAAAAAGCTCTCAAATCATTGTTTCAGCTGATAGACCACCAATGAAGCTTGATAGAGTTCAAGAGAGAATTAAATCTAGATTATCTGGAGGTCTTATAGTCGACATAGATAATCCAGACTTGGATTTAAAAATAAAAATTATAAAAAAAAGAATTAATGACAATCAGGATCAATTTGATGAAAAGTATAATATTAGCGAGGAAGTGATTAATTTTATAGCTAATGAGTGTAAAACTAATATTAGAGGGTTAATTGGAATTTTGAATAGAATAATTACCTTTGGAAGGATTCACAAAAAGATACTTAGCATTAGTGATTGTAAAAATATATTGAAAGATGTTTTCAGTCAAACACGCGTAATAACAGTTGATAAAATACAAAATACAGTTTCTGGTTTTTTTAATATTTCTTTAAACGAAATGCTCTCACAAAGAAGATCAAGGCCTCTAGCGAGACCAAGGCAGATAGCAATGTATCTTTCAAAAAAAATGACAACACGTTCCCTACCTGAGATTGGAAGACGATTTGCCAACAGAGACCACACAACAGTTATCCATGCTGTAAAAACTATAACAAAACTATCACAGGAAAATGAGGAAATGAGTAAAAATATTAATCAAATTACAAATCTTTTACTTAAGGAATAAAAAAAATGGAGTTCTCAATAAAAAGGGACGCCCTTCTAAAATCTTTAAATCTTGCACAGGGAATAATTGAAAAAAAAAATACATTACCTATCTTGTCGAATGTACTTTTAAAGGCTCAAGAAGATAAGCTTTTTATAATAGCTACAGATTTAGATATAGTGTTCTACGACACTATTGATAACGTTAAAGTATCAAAAAAAGGTGAAACAACAACTTCAGCTACAGTGTTGTATGATATCTTAAGAAAGATTTCATCTAACTCAGAAGTATATTTTAGTTTAAAGAGCAATAACCAACTTAGCTTAAGAGCAGATAATTCAGATTTTAATTTAAAATGTTTACCAGCTGACAACTTTCCAAATTTTGCTGAAGAATTTAACAATAGTGAAATTATATTAAACAAATCTCAATTTTTATCCTTAATAAACAAAACTAAAATATCTATTTCAAACGATGACACTAGACATTATCTAAACGGCATATTTATGCATTTAACAGACTCGCAAAATAAATCATATCTTACGGCTGTCGCCACTGACAGTCATAGGCTTTCTTCAAGTAGTATAGAAATTGAAAAGGGGAAACAATTTGCATCTCTTATTTTACCAAAAAAAACAGTTTATCAGTTGTCAAATCTTCTACAGGAAGCAGAAGATAAAATCTTCATGTTAACTAGCGATACTAAAATTCAATTTAAAATTGGAAATACAAGTCTTGTCTCTAAAATTATTGACGGTAAATTTCCTGATTATAGAAAAGTTGTTCCTACAAATAATGATAAAAAATTAATAGTTTCTTCCAAAGATTTTATCGAGTCAGTCGAAAGAGTGGCGACTGTTTCTGTCGATAGAAAAGAAGGTGTAAAATTAGAAATCAACAAAGATAAAATTAAATTATCTGTCAATAGCACAACTTCGGGAGAAGGTAACGAAATTATTAAAGCCAATTATAATTCAGAAGAACTAACTATAAGCTTTAATTCAAGATATTTAATTGATATTGTTTCAGAGATTCAAGATACCAATGTTAAAATGAATTTAAAAGATCCGGTTTCGCCAGTTTTAATAGAGGATAATTCTGATAGAAACAGCTATTACGTTATTATGCCGATGAAAATCTAGCAATCGTAGTTTTACATTTTTTTCAAAAATATTAGCTAAAAAGACTTGATATTTATGATTAATTTAAGCACTTAAAATAGAGGAGTTTTCTATAAATAAGAAAAAATGATATAGTGAAATATCTTATTTCAGTAATTACATGTCTAAAAATTTAGAAAAAACTAAAAACCAATCTTACGGCGCCGACTCAATTAGAGTTCTGAAAGGATTAGACGCAGTAAGAAAAAGACCAGGCATGTATATTGGGGATACTGATGATGGATCAGGTCTTCATCATATGGTTTTTGAAGTAGTAGATAATGCTATAGATGAAGCTTTAGCAGGTTATTGCAAAAACATATACGTAACTATTAATAAAGACAACACTGTTACAGTTGAGGATGATGGTCGAGGTATACCTGTCGACACACACAAAGGTGAGAAGAAATCAGCTGCAGAAGTAATAATGACACAGCTTCATGCAGGTGGAAAGTTTGATCACGATTCTTACAAAGTATCTGGAGGTTTACATGGAGTGGGAGTTTCTGTTGTAAATGCACTTTCTGAAAAATTAGAACTAAATATTTATAGGGATAATAAAGAGTACTCAATTATTTTTAAAGATGGAAATGCTGTTAAACCACTTAAGGAAATCGGAAAATCAAAAAAAAATGGAACCAAAATAACTTTCTTACCATCAAAAGATATATTTTCTTCAATTAAATTTAGTTCATCGATTTTACAAAAAAGGATGAGGGAGCTTGCCTTTTTAAACAAGGGTATAAATGTAACTTTAATAGACAATACTTTGGCTAAATCTAAAGAATTTGTAAACAAATATGAGGGGGGTATACTTGAGTTTGTAAAATATATTAACCAAAAAAAACAAATTTTAATTAATAAAAACGAAAAAGTAGTTTTTAAAAAACCAATATTTATAACTGCTCAAAAAAATGGAGTAGTAGTCGAGTGCTCTTTGGAGTGGAACGCTAGCTATTCCGAGGAAGTCTTAGCATTTACTAACAATATACATCAAAAAGATGGAGGAACTCATTTGTTGGGTTTTAGAAGTGCTTTAACCAGGGTAATTAATAAATACTCTTCCGAAAAAAATACTAATAAAAAAAATAAAATAACTCTATCTGGAGATGATATAAAAGAAGGTCTTACAGCTGTTCTATCAATCAAGATGCAAGATCCAAAATTTTCTTCTCAAACCAAAGACAAACTTGTTTCATCAGAAATTAGATTGATAGTTGAAAGTATAATAGGTGATAAGATTTCTACTTGGTTTGATCAAAATCCAAGTATTACAAGAGTAGTACTAGAGAAAATTACTCAAGCGGCAGTAGCAAGAGATGTAGCAAGAAAAGCAAGAGATAGTGTTAGGAGAAAAGGCGCTCTTGAACTTTCCGGCCTTCCAGGAAAATTGGCTGACTGTCAAATTTCAAAAAAAGATGGAACAGAACTGTTTATAGTTGAGGGAGATTCAGCAGGTGGATCGGCAAAACAAGGTCGAATGCGAGAATATCAAGCTGTTCTGCCTCTAAGGGGCAAGATATTGAACACTTTTGTAGGAAATGGGAAAAAGAATGGATTTAACGGTACAAGTGGAGATCATGCAACTAAGGCACTAGCAAAAATGATGTCCTCGAGTGAAATCGTGACTTTGATAAATGCTATAGGAACAGGTTCGAAAGATTTTGATTTAGAAAATTTAAGATATGACAAAATCATCATCATGACTGATGCTGATGTTGACGGATCTCACATTCGAACTCTATTGTTAACCTTTTTTAACAATTTTCCATTTAACCAACTTATTGAAAATGGACATCTTTACTTAGCTCAGCCACCGCTATTTAAAGTTACTAAAGGAGGTAAATCTGTTTATATAAAAGACGAAAAGAGTTTAGAAGATTATATCGTTAAAATATCAGAAAAAAATAAAAAAATAAAAAAAGGTTCAAAAGAATTTATAAAATTTATGGAAGAACAAAAACAAAAACTTTCGATACAAAGGTTTAAAGGTTTAGGGGAAATGAACCCCGACGAACTTTGGCAAACAACTTTAAACCCTGAGAACAGAACTTTGTTGAGAGTTCAATACACAAAAGGGACTAAAGAAAAATCGAAGGAAGATCAAAAAATCATAGAGATATTAATGGGTGATGATGTTGCTCCTAGAAAAGATTTTATCACTAGTAATGCTTTGGAAGTAGATAATTTAGACATATAAACCAATGAATTTAATCGACCTCTTCAAAAAAGAAGAGAAGCTTCAATTAGAAAAAAAAACTTTAGTAATTTTAAGATGGATAGCTATACTTGGTCAACTAATTGCCGTTTTAGTTGTAAATTTCTCTTTAAATTTTACTTTTCCAATTATAAGTTGTTTAATAATTATCAGTTTTGGAATAATTACAAATCTATATTTACAACTGTGGTTTAAAAAAAATGAACTTAATAATCGTGAGTCTTTTCTTTTTTTGTTTCATGATCTTTTACAATTAAGCTTTTTATTGTATTTTACTGGTGGAATTCAAAATCCATTTATACTTTTTTTGATTGTTCCTTCTATAGTATCTTCTACCTTATTGACTTTTAAAAGTACTTCGTTTTTAGTTTTTTTTACGATTTTAATATTATTAATACTTACTTTTTTTCATTATCCCTTACCTTACTCGGGTCAAACACATTTTCATGTTCCAAATTACTATTTGTATTCAATTCCTTTAGCCACAATTATTGCTATGCTTTTTTTAACATATTTTGGAGCAAGATTTGGTTACAATTCAAGACAAAAAGCTGATGCTTTTAGTAAATTAGAATTAATTATCGCTCAAGAACAAGAGCTAGCATCTATTGGTCACCAGGCCGCCGCCGCCGCTCATTCGCTTGGTACACCACTTTCAACAATAACAGTAGTAGCTAAAGAACTTAAGAATGAGATCAGTAAAAATTCAAAACATGCCAAGGATGTAGATTTGTTAATAAGCCAAGCTAAAAGATGTAGTGAGATATTAAAGAAGATTTCCTTAAATCAAATGGAGGACGATAAATTTATAAGCAATGTAACTATTAAAAATCTTTTAATAGAGATAATAAAATCTTTTGAAAAAATTTCGGAAAAGCAAATTGAACTGAATTCATCTGATTATAAAGAAAATATTTTAATAAAAAGATCTCCAGAAATTACTTATGGAATTAGAAACTTTGTTGGTAATGCTATTAAATATTCTAACATTAAAGTAGATATAAAACTAAAAATGTTAAATAAAAAGATCTTAGTGGAAATTTCTGATGATGGTCCTGGATTTCCTAGTGATATTTTTAATTTATTAGGACAACCCTATATATCCTCTAACTTGGATGAAATTCGTAGAAAATCAGGTTTAGGATTAGGTACGTTTATAGGCAAAACTCTGCTTGAGAGAAACAAAGCCAAAATTAGCTTTTCAAACAAAAATACAGGTGGAGCAAAAGTAATAATAGAGTGGAAATCTTCTGATCTTAAGATCTAAAATCTATAAATTTATAAGACAGAATTTTATATACTAGCTTAGCAGTTAAAAAGTTATAACTTGGAAAATTTTTTATTGGCGATAATTCATTAACGTCAGCTCCAATTATATTGGAATATTTAAAGGCCATTTTAATTATTTTTAGTGTTTCTTCCCAAAATAAACCACCTGGTTCTGGAGTTCCAGTTGCTGGCATAATACTAGAGTCAAAACTATCGATATCAAAAGTTAAATAAACGTTTTTATTTTTGATTAATTTTTTAAATTTATTTAAATTCCATTTATTTTTATCTTTAGCCCAAAAAATATTTATTTTATTTTTATTTTTATTAAGATAAGTAACTTCGTTTTTTGATATATTTCTTACACCAAAAGAGATAATACTAATATTTTTATGGTCCAAACATCTTTTTATTGCCGAAGCATGAGAAAATTTATTTCCGTTATAACTTTCTCTTAAATCTGCATGCGCGTCAAAATGAAGTAAATATATTTTTTTAAACTTTTCTGCAAAAGGTTTAATACAACCAGGAGTAATAGAATGCTCTCCTCCAAGTACAATAGAAAAAATTTTTTTCTCAATTAATTCGTGATTTATTCTTGAAATTTGTTCTAGTGCCCCACTCATTGTTTTTTTTATTTTAAAAGGTTTAAGAGTTTTAATTCCAATTTTTTTATATGGCTCACAATTTAATTCTTCATCATATAATTCAACCTGATGAGATGCTTTTATTATTTCCTTAGGACCATTTCTTGTCCCCCCACCATAACTTACTGTTTTTTCTAATCCAAATGGAACAACAACAGCTTTCTCTTTTATATTAAATTTATTATCAATTCCTAAAAAACCTTTTTTGTTAGATAAATATTTCAAGTTTTATATGAAGATGTTAGAGAATTTTTTTCTTTCTCTGTTTTTCCAAAGTTTTCTATGATAAGCATCACTTGCAATCAAAGGTAAAACACTTGTTGCTTCAGCAAAAACCATTTGTTCTTTGGTAACATCTACCTTTCCCCAAGAGCTAGCCTCTTTTAGAGTAGAGCTGCTACAAGCACCGTCTCGTGTATCTGCTACAGTAATTTGAATGGCATATTTATGCATATCAACTTTTTTACCCAGAAGTTCAGCGCATACGACTGTATCTTGAATAAAATTTTTAGGAACTCCACCACCAATCATTAAGAGACCAGATTGTTTTGATTTTAATTTTATTTCAGTGAGTTCTCTAAATTCTCTTACCGAATCTATAGTTATATGATTATTTGGATTTTGCTCTTGATGCATAACAAGACCAAATCCTGCAGAACTATCTGTAAAAGCTGGACAAAAAATTGGTACATTATTATCATACGCAACCTCTATAAGAGAATTTTTCTTTTTTGCATTTTTTTTCAAAAATTTGCCTATTTCTTTAATAAATTCTCTAGAAGTATAAGCTTTTGGTTTTAGGGTATTAGCTATGTCACAAATAGTCTTATCGCACGCTTGTAGCTCTTCTTCGTCAATGTAGGTGTCATATATTCTATCTATATAATTCTTTCTTAAGGTAGTATCGTCTTCAAATTGTGAACCTTGGTAATGTTTGAAACCAAGAGCCTCAAAGAAATCCATATCTATTATTGATGCCCCTGTAGCTACTATCGCATCTACCATGTTATATTTGACTAGATCAGAATATAAATTCATACATCCTGCAGCCGAAGTTGATCCAGCTAATGTAAGAAAAATTGAACAATCTTTATCCGCTATCATTTCATTAAATATTTTTGCAGCGTTGGAAGCATCTCTAGATGTAAAGGACATTTTTTCCATGGAGTCCATTATTTTTCTGGCATCAAAAGATGTGATATCTATGTGTTCAACTGGTTTTTCTAAAAATGATTTTTTATTATGTCCTATATCAGGACTGTTTTTTGGTTTCATTAAGCTACTAAGAAGCTGAAATTGTCTGAGTCTTCATACATAGACACAATGGGCTTGTCTTGTAATTCAAAAATTTCATTAGAATAAAAACCATTAAATTTTGTTCTAAAGGTTAGACCGTAGGCTCCAAGCTGTCCAAGCTCGATATAGTCACCCTCTTTTATATTATTGGGTAAAATGAATGGACCTTTCATATAATCTAAACTGTCACAAGTTGGTCCATAAAAATTGAAAGAAGTAAGCTTTTTAGATTGAACTCTTCCATTTGAAATCATTCGAGTAGGTAATATGAAGTTAGGTACTCCTGCATCAAACAAGCTACCATAAGTACCGTCGCTAATATAAAGCTTATTTTTTTTTCTAAGAACAACTTTAACTATTGTTGATCCACTTTCAGCCACAAGAGCTCTTCCTGGTTCACAAATTATTTTGGGCATTTTTGTTAATTTTAAATTATCCAGCGCAAGTTTGATTTCTTCAATATAATTAGCAAGTGGCTCAGGATTTAAGTCAGGGTAAATTGCAGGAAAACCGCCTCCAACATTTATTACATCTGGTATAATTTTTGTTTTTTTAATTATAGACCCCACTTCATTAATAGCTTTTGAAAATGAAATTTTGTGCATGCACTGAGATCCTACATGAAAACTAATACCAATTGATTTGCCGTGTTCTTTGCAAAGTCTAATTAATCCTAGAGCTTCGCTAGGTGAGGCTCCAAATTTTCTTGATAAGTCTATTTCTGCATGTTCATTCGAAATAGCAATTCTAACGTATAAATTTAAATCTTTTGCTTGCTTTGTTGACTCTAAAATTTTTAGCAATTCATCTTTGCAATCGAGTGCAAAATCTTTTACTCCATATTCAAAATAAGCTTTAGAAATATCTTCTCTGCTTTTTACAGTATGCATAAAATATAATTTAGCATCTGCTTTCATTCTTCTTAATAACTTGACCTCACTTATCGATGCAACGTCAAAATTTTGAATATCATTATTGATAATATGTTTTAAAACTTTTTCATTTGGATTAGTTTTGACCGCATAGAGAATTTTCCCTGGAAAATTCTTTTTAAAAAATTCTGTTGATTTTTTTATTGACTCCGGGCGAATGCAATACACCGGATAATCTGGTTTTAACGTGTTAACTAATTCGTTAACGTTTTTAAATTTTCGCATCTCATGTGTCCCTCTTTTTGTTCACAGAAAGGTTTTTAAAAATTTAATAAAAAACCTTATAGTTTTCGCATTTAAAGTTTTTTTTGCTCTATGTAAAGAAAAAAATGACAATATGCGGGTTGCAATTTTCAAATTCATGTACATATAAGTCTCTATGAGATCTATAAATTTAAAACCAACTAAACAACTAAACCTCTCTGATTTTGAGGACAAAACCTTGATTATAGTTGATGACGATGATCCATTCAGAAATAGGCTTTCTAGGGCTATGGAAAAGAAGGGATTTAGGGTTAAAGAGGCAAAAACGGTCGAAAAAGCCTTAGAAATTATAAGAACCGAGACCACAGCTTTTGCTGTGGTAGACCTTAGGTTGGAAACTGGGAATGGTTTAGACGTGGTAAAAGAGCTCTCAAAGCTCAAAAAAAACAGTCGAATAGTTATGCTAACAGGGTATGGAAATCTGCCCACTGCAGTTGCAGCTATTAAAGCTGGGGCAATTGATTATATGGCTAAACCCGTTGATGCAGACGATGTAGAGGCTGCTTTATTAGCTAGCCCTGAATCAAAAGCCAAACCACCTGAGAATCCCATGTCAGCTGACAGGGTCAAATGGGAACATATCCACAGAGTATTTGAGTTATGTAATAGAAATGTTTCAGAAACAGCTAGAAGACTTAAAATGCATCGAAGAACACTTCAGAGAATTCTCTCAAAAAGGTCTCCTAGATAAATTTTCTTAACTTAAAGATTTGTACAGATATGGCTGTTAAAATTAGAATTTTGTAAATTTCAATAAGTAAAAAAGGTTTGGCACCTAATTCAAAAACACTATACAAATTTGTTTGCTTTCCTGAATAGAAATTTAAGTTTACCCACAACCAAAGTAGACCAAACAAATAAATAAAAATTACTGAAAAAATTAACTTTAAAAAAGTAAAAAGGTAATTCGAACCTATTTTAAAATAACCTGAAAAAAAAGCGCCAAGTATAAATCCAAATAAGTATCCACTTGTTGGACCTTGAAAATAGATTAATCCACCACCCTTGGCAAAAACTGGCAGCCCTAAAGCTCCCTCAATTAGATATAAAATTACTACTGCTGAGGCCATTTTGTATCCTAAAGCCATTCCTAATAATAAGACAGCAAAAGTTTGCATTGTAACTGGGACTGGAGTTAAAGGAGTTTGAGTTTTAGCCGATATCGTTAAAATGAAAGTTCCAAAAATTACTATAAGAATATTTTTTAAATTTTTATTTACGTTAATTTTACTAATTGCTTCCATGATTAATACAATACAACTTTTTTAAACTAAAGCTAGCTTTTTGTAAGATCAACAAATACATCTTCTAAATTGCCATCATCTGTTGAAATATCTAGTATTTCTAAGTTGTTTTTTTTTAAAATTTGCAAAATATCATTAAATTTATGCTTATCTTTTTCATAAGTGGCTATGATCGTGTTATTGTCATTATCGCTAGAAAAAAGCATTCCGTTTAATTTTAAATTATTTATATTATCAATTTTTTTAACCTTGAAAAAAACTTTTTTTGTTTTAATTCTATCTAAAAGTTTTTGTGTAGTGTCTAAAGCAACTAAGTTTCCTTTATTAAGAATTGCAATTCGGTCACACATTTCTTGAGCCTCAAAAAGATAATGAGAAGTAAGAATTATGGTTACACCTGCTTTGTTCAATTCTTTAACGTTATTCCATAGATTTCTTCGAAGCTCAACGTCGACCCCAGCAGTAGGTTCATCTAATACGAGGATAGGAGGTTGATGGACCATTGCTTTAGCAATTAATAAACGTCTTTTCATTCCTCCTGATAAACTTCTCGAATAAGAGTCGGATTGTTTTTCTAAAGAGACCATTTTTAAAATAATTTGAGTAATTCGTCTATCTTTTGAAACCCCATACAAACCTGCTTGTAACTCTAGTAATTTTTTTGGACTAAAAAATGCATCTAAATTTACTTCTTGAGGAACTATTCCAATCGAAGCTCTTACTTGTCTGGGATTCTTATCTAAATCGAAACCCCACACCTTAACAACTCCATCCGTTTTAGTTACTAAACCTCCAAGAATACTTAAAAATGTAGTTTTGCCTGCTCCATTAGGCCCTAGAAGGCCAAATATCTCACCCTGTTTGACTTCAAAGCTTAAATTATTAAGAGCTTTTTCTGAGTTTGTTTTTATCTTATTTTTTGAATAAATCTTGGTAAGATTTTCAACAGTTAAAGCAATTTTGTTCATAATTAATTTAATTATATCATAAAAATTTTGAGGTATTATGAATATATGAGTTCACTTAAAAAATCAGATCATTTTTATTTAATTGACGGATCAGGTTATATTTTTAGAGCGTATTATGCTTTACCACCACTTTCAAGAAAGAGCGATGGACTTCCAACAGGTGCAGTAAGTGGATTTTGTTCTATGCTTTTTAAACTTTTAGAGGATGCTAGATCTGATGACTCAGAAAACAAACCGACACATTTTGCTGTTATATTTGATTCCGCAAGAAAAAATTTTAGAAATGATATTTACAAAGACTATAAGGCAAATCGAAGTGATCCCCCGGATGATCTTGCGCCACAATTTGAATACATTAGAAAATCTGTAGAAGCTTTTAATTTGCCTTCCATAGAACTTATTAATTATGAAGCAGATGATCTAATCGCAACTTACGCAAAAAAAATTGTAAAAGCGGGTGCAAAAGTAACTATTATTTCATCGGATAAAGATTTGATGCAGCTAGTTTCAGATAAAGTTAGATTATATGATCCTGTAAAGTTCAAAGTTCTTGGAGATAAAGAGGTTAAAGAAAAATTTGGTGTTAAACCTAGTCAAGTTATTGATGTTCAATCTTTAGCTGGAGACTCATCAGATAATATTCCTGGAGTACCGGGAATAGGAATTAAAACAGCTGCAGAATTGATAAATAAATATAAAAATTTAGATAATTTACTAAAAAATATTAGTGAGATTACCCAAAAAAAAAAGAAAAGAAACTTTATCAAATAATAAAGATAAAGCTCTTTTGAGTAGACAGCTAGTAACTTTAAAAGATGATGTTCCAGTAAAAGATGATCCTAGTAATTTTGTAATTAAAGATATTAAAAAAGAAAAACTTTACGACTTCCTCAGACAAATGGAATTTAATAGGTTATTAAGCCGAGCTATAGGTTTTTACGGTGAAAGTTCAAAAATACAAAAACAAGATCAAAAAAAATTAGAAAAAATTAACATCAAAAATTATGAAAGTATAATTTTAGAAAAAGATCTAGAAAAATGGATTAAAATTTTAAGCAAAGAGTCAGTAATTTCAGTTGATACAGAAACCACATCCTTAAACTCTGTAGAAACTAATTTGGTTGGCATTTCTTTTAGTTATAAACCTAACAAAGCTTGTTACATTCCTATTTCTCACAAAAACATTAAAGGTGTAGAAAAAAAAATAGCTTTAGAAAAAATTAAACCTTTATTAGAGGATCCGAGTATTAAAAAAGTTGGTCAAAATATTAAATTTGATTTTATAGTGTTAAAAAAAAATGGAATTAATCTAAAGTCTATGGAAGACACAATGTTAATTTCATATGTTCTGGACGCTGGAGTCAATAGACATAATTTAGATACCTTGTCAGAAATACATCTCAATCATAAAACTATTTCTTATAAAGAAGTTGTAGGGACAGGGAAAAGTAAGCTTAATTTTAGTGATGTGCCACTCAAGAGAGCCACAGAATACGCAGCAGAAGATGCTGACATAACTCTTAGACTTTATGAGAAACTTAAAGAAAGGATGGATAAAGAAAAACTGAGTTCAATTTATGAAATCTTTGAAAAGCCTATGATAAACCTTTTGTCTAATTTAGAAATTAATGGGATCAAAGTTGACAAAGGCTACTTAATAAAATTATCAAAAAAATTCAAAGAAAGAATTAATAAAATAGAAAAAGAGATATATTCTTTAACAGGAAAGGAGTTTAATATTGGCTCTCCAAAACAACTTGGCGAAATCATATATAATGAATTAAAAATAGCTAAACAAAAAAAAACTAAAAAAGGAAGTCTAGCTACTAGCGCAAAAATTTTAGAAGATTTGGCTTATTCAGGCCACAAATTTCCCAATTTAGTCTTAGCATGGAGGCAATTATCAAAGTTAAAAAATACTTATTCTGATGCTTTACAAGATCACATAAGCAAAAAAACTGGAAGAGTTCACACTTCGTTTTTACTTGCAGCCACTAATACTGGCCGATTAGCATCTAGCGATCCTAACTTACAAAATATTCCAATTAAAACTGAAGATGGTAGAGAGATCAGAAAAGCTTTTATAGCAGAAAAAGGCAATATTTTAATTTCAGCAGACTACAATCAAATAGAAATGAGAATTCTTGCTGACATGGCAGGAGTAAAAGAATTAAAAAAAGCATTTAAAAATAATGAGGATATTCACAATCTTACAGCGAGTCAGGTTTTTAATGTTCCAGTCAGTTCAGTTAATTCAGATTTAAGAAGAAAAGCCAAGGCAATTAATTTTGGAATTATATATGGAATTACCCAGTATGGTTTGGCTAAACAAATATCAGTTTCGAATCAAGAAGCTTTAGATTTCATTAATGCCTATTTCAAAAAATTTCCAGAAATTAAAGAATATATGAATGAAACAGTTAAATTTTGTAGAAAAAACGGTTACGTAAATAATATTTTTGGAAGAAAAATACATCTAAGGGATATTAATGATAAAAACTTTAGTGTAAGAAGTTTTCAGGAGAGAGCTGCGATAAACGCACCCATCCAAGGATCAGCAGCAGACATTATTAGACTTGCGATGTTAAAAATTGATAATTTAATTAAAAAAGATAAAAAGTTTAAAACTGATATCTTACTTCAAATTCATGACGAACTTATATTCGAAAGTCCCAAAGAGAGTAAAAACTATGTAGAGAAAATTATAAAAAAAACAATGTCTTCAATTTCTAGTTCTGATCATCATATTTTTTCAATACCATTAGAAGTATCAGTAAATTCGGGGTATAATTGGGGAGAGGCGCATTAAATTAATTTTTTGACGCCTAAATTTTGACAATTTAATTTTGATTATTAAAATCTATATATGACAAACACTATTGCTCTAGTTGATGACGATCGTAATCTTTTAACAGGTATAAGCATTGCCCTCGAAAGAGAAGGTTTCAAAGTTCAAACATATATTGACGGAGAGTCAGCATTAGTTGGTTTAACACGAAACCCACCTGATTTGGCAGTAGTTGATATTAAAATGCCTCGAATGGATGGCGAGGAACTTTTAAAGAAACTTAAAAAAAAAATGTCGATACCAATTATTTTTTTAACTTCAAAAGATGACGAAGTTGATGAATTACTAGGACTTAAACTTGGAGCAGATGATTTTGTAAGAAAATCAGGCGGATTCTCTATGAAAGTTTTAATAGAGAGGATTAGAGTTCAGTTGCGAAAAAAATTAGATGTAGTTGATGAATCAAAAAATATAATTACTCATGGAAAACTAAAATTAGACTCTTCTCAGTTAGAGTGTGAATGGGGAGGAAAAGCTTTACCAGACAAGTTAACCACAACAGAATTTTTAATAGTTAAGGAATTGGCAAAAAGACCTGGTGTGATTAAAGAAAGAGCACATTTAATGGATATAGCTTACAAAGAAAATACTGAAATTGAGGATAGAACGATTGATAGCCACGTAAAACGTATAAGAAAAAAATTTAAAAAAGTTGATGAAAAGTTTTCTGCAATTGAAACTAGGTATGGAAGCGGGTATAGATGGAATGTTAGTTAATGAAGCAGAAAAAATCAGCATCAATTTTACGAAAGTTCTTGTTATTTAATTTATTAGTTTTTTCAATACTTGGGCTTTTCACAATTTTGTATTTACAAGCAGTACAGCCTAACTTAGTTAAAAAAAGAACTTTAAACCATACTACAATTATTAATAACACCTCAGATCACTTAGAAAGACTAAATATAAAATTTGAAAAAGATAGTATCAACACCTTTCTTCTTTCAACCAGATTCCTTTTTCAAAGCTTAGATAGAGTACAATTTTATAATAATAATGGTGAAAAAATAGGAGATACTAATATTCTTGATTTAGACCAAAGTGTTTTCTCAAAATCAGATTCTATTATAGAGCAAAGTATTGATGGTGAAAAAGGAGGAGAAAAAAAGAAAGCTGTAGAAAAAACTATTGATAAAAGCTTAAATTCTGGAGTAGTAAACAAGGAAACAATATTAAATGATTTTCAAAATCAACCTATTGTAATAGAAAAAGAAATTAACAAAAATTTTTTTGTTAGTACTCTAGATGAAGTAAAAATCAACAACGAAAGATTAGGATTTATTGTTGTAACAGAACAAGCTAATGATATTTTATTTGCAGTTGAAGAAAGAAAAAATTTTATAGTAAGAACAGTTTTAGCAGTAGGATTGGTAATTTTAATTTTTTCACTTTTTTTAAATAAATATATTTTAAAACCAATAAAATTTTTAGTTTTGTTTACTGAGTCGATAAAAGCAAAAGCGGATAAACCCGTAAATGTAGATCAATTTTTCATCAGGGGAGATGAAATAGGAAAACTTACTCAATCTATCGATGAAATGACATCTGAACTTCAGAAAAGAACTAACCGCGCAGAGACTTTTTCAACAGATTTAGCTCATGAAATTAGAAATCCGCTCGCTTCTTTGAAGGGAGCATCAGAACTTCTTGACAAAACTAGTGAACAAAAAGAAAGGGAAAAATTATTTGAAATAATCAATCATGATGTTGAAAGAATAGAAAGACTAATAACAGATTATTCACAAATGTTAAAAGATGAAGCTTCTTTGACTAGGGAAAAAATGAAAAAGATAGATTTGGATTTTGTTGTCACAGGTGTTACTGAAGATTTTAAGCAAAATTTATTAAGTCAAAACAAAAAAATAGACATAAAAATTATTCATAAAAATAAAAATGGGAAAAGATATTTTATACTAGGTATCGAAAATAGACTAGAACAAGTAATCGCCAACTTATTAGATAATGCAATTTCATTTAGTAAAAATGATAGCAAAATAGAAATCGAGATTAGTGAAAATAAAAACAATTATATTATATTAGTTAAAGATGAGGGTCCTGGATTTTCCGAAACTTCTACACAAAAAGTTTTTAAAAGATTTTATAGCAATAGGCCAAGAAACTTTGGAGAGCACTCTGGTCTAGGTTTAAATATTGTTAAAAATATAGTTGAACTTCACAAAGGTTCTGTAACTGCTTCAAATAGGCTTAATAAAAAAGGAGCACAAATAGAAGTATTGTTACCTAAATTGAGCTAGTAATGTTGCTTGATAAGAATTAATTATATTGTTAAAAGAAATTTTTATGTCAAATAATTTTAAAGTAAAAGATATCAAATTAGCTGAATTTGGTCGCAAAGAAATATCTCTAGCAGAAACAGAAATGCCTGGGCTTATGGCATTAAGAAAAGAATACACAGGAAAAAAACCTCTTAAGGGAGCAAGAATTCTAGGTTGTCTTCATATGACAATTCAAACAGCAGTACTTATAGAAACTCTAGTTGATTTAGGCGCAGAAGTTAGGTGGTCCTCATGTAACATTTTTTCAACTCAGGATCATGCTGCAGCGGCAATTGCTAAAGCAGGAATATCTGTTTTCGCATGGAAAGGCGAAACAGAAGAAGAGTACTGGTGGTGTGTTAAGCAAACCATAGAGGGTAAAAAAGATTGGAAACCAAATATGATCTTAGATGACGGAGGCGATCTTACGGCCTTAATGCACAAAGATTATAAGAATTTACTAAAAGACGTTAAGGGACTCTCTGAAGAGACTACAACAGGAGTTTTAGCATTGAAAAAAATGGAGTCTAGTAACCAATTATTAGTTCCCGCTATTAATGTGAATGACTCTGTTACAAAATCTAAGTTTGACAATTTATATGGATGCAGAGAAAGTTTAGTTGATGGTATCAAAAGAGCCACAGATGTTATGATGTCAGGTAAAGTAGCTGTTGTAGCTGGTTTTGGTGATGTAGGTAAAGGTAGTGCAGCATCATTGCGTCAAGCTGGTGCGAGAGTTTTAGTTACAGAAACTGATCCAATTTGTGCGCTTCAGGCAGCAATGGAAGGTTATGAAGTAGTTTTGATGGATGATGCAATTAAAGATGCTGATATAGTTGTAACAGCTACTGGCAATAAAGACATAGTTACAGCAGATCATATGAGAAACATGAAAGATAGAGCCATACTTTGTAACATAGGACATTTTGATAACGAGATACAAGTTGAAGCTTTAAAAAATTATAAGTGGGATGAAATTAAACCTCAAGTACATGAAATTGAATTACCTAGCAAGAAAAGAATTATTTTATTAGCTGAAGGCAGACTGGTAAACTTAGGTTGCGCAACAGGCCACCCCAGTTTTGTGATGAGCGCTTCATTTACAAACCAAGTAATTGCTCAGATAGAGTTGTGGAACAACTCAGATAAATATGAAAATAAAGTTTATGTTTTACCAAAACATTTAGACGAAAAAGTTGCTATGTTACATCTTGAAAAAGTTGGAGCTAAATTAACAAAGATGTCTAAAGAACAAGCAGATTATATTAGCGTTAAACCATCAGGACCATTTAAACCAGATAGCTATCGCTACTAATTTAGTAGCCAATGATTATTAAATCTTTAGAAAAACTTAGTTTGATATCAAAAAAAATTGCAGGCAAAGTTTCTAAAGAAGACTGTCTATATCTTTATGGAGAAATTGGTTCGGGCAAAACTACATTTTCAAGATATTTTATTAACCATATTCAAAAAAGAGAAAAAGCCCAAAAAACTGATGTTCTGAGCCCCACTTTCAACCTCCTATATGAATATGAAATAAAAAAAATAAAAATTATGCATTATGATTTATATAGACTTAAAAATATTAATGAAATTAAACAGTTAGGAATATTTGAAATTAGTGAAAAGACTATTAAAATTATTGAGTGGCCCGAACTTTTAAAAGATAAAATTAAAAATAAGCTTGAAATTAAATTTGAATACACAAAAAATGAAAATGAGAGAAAAATAAAATTATTAGGTTTTGGCAAATGGAAAGGCTTCGAATTAGATGCAGTATAAATTAAAAAAGATTGCAGGCGATGCTTCTTTCAGAGAGTTTTACAGGATACAAAAAGGCAACATATCCTCAGTAATAATATTGGCTAAAAAGGATAAATTTAGAAACTTGACAACATATAGTGCTATAAATGAAATCTTAGATAAAAATGGAATTTTAGCACCCAAACTTCTTAGTGATTTTACCAATGAGAATATAATAGAAGTTACAGATTTTGGAAAAATATCATTTTATGATTTTATTAAAAATAAAAAAAATAAGTTCAAACATTATAAGAAATTAATTGACCTCATTATAAAAATTCAAAAAATTAATTTAAAAAAAGAATATAAATTTAAAAAAATCAAAATTAAATTTGATAAATATCATATTAACAACCTAAAAGCAGAATCAAATTTATTTTTTGACTGGTATTTAAAATATTTATTTACTATAAAAAAAAACAAAAAAATTGAAAATAAAATAAGAAAAGAATTAGATAGACTTTATAAAAAATTATATTTTAGAAATAGATATTTTACACACCGAGATTTTCATGCGTCAAATATAATGATTTTTAGAGGTAAACCAGGATTGATTGATAGCCAAGATGCGATTATAGGTAATCCACTATACGATGTTGTCTCTTTAATAGATGATGTAAGAATTAAAATTTCTCAACAAACTAAAGATAGATTATTTAATTACTATTTAACAAGAACTAAATTTGAAAAAAAAAAATCAAAAAATGATTTTGATATTTTGTCAATTCAGAGAAATTTGAAAATTCTTGGAATTTTTACGAGACTTCATGTAAGAGACAAAAAATCTAGCTATCTCAAATTTTTTCCTTATACTTGGAAGTTAATAGAAATGAGGTTAAAAAATCCTATTTTTCTTAACTTAAAAACTTTAATTGATGAATTAGTATCTAAAACAAAACGCAAGAGAAAAATATTTTAATGAAGATAAATAAAGCAATGATATTAGCAGCTGGTCTTGGAACTAGAATGCAACCTTTAACTTTAAAAACCCCAAAACCACTAATAAAAATCGGCAGTTATAATCTTTTAGAAAGATCTATTAATCTATTAATTGAACATGGAATAAAAGAATTAGTTATCAATGTTCACCATTTAGCAGACCAAATTGAGAATTTTATAAAAAAAAAAATTTTAAAATTAAAATTATTATATCTGATGAAAGAACTAAATTACTCAATACTGGTGGAGGAATTTTCAAAGGTACAGAAAGTTTTAATGATGATCCTTTTATAGTAATAAATCCAGATACTATTTGGGGCAGCTCATACATAGAAGAGCTCAAAGCATTAGAACAGCTTTATATCAAAACTAATAAAACCACTCTTTTAGTAGTAGATAAATCTCTCAGTTTTGACACTTCTTTTAAAGGTGACTTTAGTGTTGATGCAAATAACAAACTTAGTAAAAATAATACAAATAAATTTATTTTTACTGGAATGCAAATTTTAAATAGAACAATTTTTAAAAAAACTAAAAAAAATATTTTTTCAATGAATGAAATATGGGATAATTTAATTTTAGAGGAAAATATTTTAGGCCTAAAAAGTAAAAATAAATTTTATCACTTAAATAGCAAGAATATTCACGAGGAACTTTCCAAAAATAAAATTATTGATTAGGTATAATTTTCTTTTCCCTTTCTTTGTCAAGGTAGTAATATTTCTCAATTTTTAGATTCTTATCAAAGATAATTATCAGAGGGTTCCCAGTGGGTATTTCTAATTCATTAATTTTTAAGTTTGAAATGTTAAATAAATATTTACATAAAGCTCTTAAAGAATTCCCATGAGCCGATATAATTATATTTTTATTTTGCTTCAAATAAATTTGAATATTTTTTTCAAAGTATGACACAACTCTATTAGCTGTATCTTTCAAAGACTCCGTATCTGGTATATGTTTTAGATCTTTAAATAAAGGGTCTTTATGTGAACTATATTTTTCATCTCTATTTAAACTCGGAGGAGCAACATCCCACGACCTTCTATACTTTAAAAATTCTGTTTCTCCCAACTCTTCTTTTATTTTAGATTTAATTTTTGCAGTGAAAGAACCATAGTGTCTCTCGTTTAATGCATGACTTTTAATATAAGCTTTATCTTTGCCAAGAATTTTTAGTATTATCTCTAAAGTATCTATTGCTCTTTTAAGATAAGAGGTAAAATAAACCTCAAAATCCATATTTAATTCTTTTATTAATTTTCCTGCTTCCTCAGCCTCTTTGATACCTTTTTTTGATAAATCGACGTCTACCCACCCAGTGAATCGATTTTCGGCATTCCAAGTAGATTGTCCATGTCTGATGATTATAAGTTTTCCCATTAAAAATCTATTTATTGAAAATTATAAAAGTAATATATTAAATTATTGATATGAAAGGTATTAAATTCTTAATATTATTTTATTTTATTTTTAATCCATTATTTTCAGAGGAATTTATTGGAAAAGCACAGGTAATTGATGGTGATACAATTAAAATTGGAAAAGAGAAGATAAGATTATTTGGAATAGATGCCCCTGAAAAAAAACAGAAATGTAAAAAAATATATCTTAGTTTTCTTATATTTAATTTCCAAAAAGACTATAATTGTGGACAAATATCAAAAAAAGCCCTGCAAGAAAAAATTAAAAAAAAAGAAATTAAATGTATTTCGTCTACAAAAGACAGGTACAAAAGACATATTGCAATCTGCTTTTTAAAAAGTTTAGATCTCAACAAATGGCTAGTTAGAAATGGTTATGCGATTGCTTACAGAAAATACTCAAAGAAATATGTTTTTGACGAAATTGAAGCCCGGGAAAACAAATTAGGACTTTGGAGAGGAAGTTTTACTAAGCCAGAAAAATGGAGAAGAATTTCCAATTAAATTCTTATATAAACTAGAAGGTGATTCATTTTAAAAAATTTTTTTTATTACTAATTTTTTTAGTTATTGCCTCATGTTCCTCGGTTCCTAAAAATACCCAAAATAGCTGTGAAATATTCGAGGAAAGATATTTGTGGTACAAACACTCTAAAGCTTCTTATAAAAAATGGGGAGTGCCTATTTATATTCAATTAGCTTTTATTAAGAAAGAGAGCGACTTCAATTGGCTGGCAAAACCGCCAAGAGTAAAATTATTTAAAATAATTCCTTTTAAAAGACCATCAAGCTCTTTTGGATATAGCCAGGCTATTGAAGGAACTTGGCAACAATACAAAAATGAAACTAGCAATAAATTAGCTACAAGGGCTAGATTTAAAGACTCAGTAGATTTTATAGGTTGGTATGTAAACAAAACATCTAAACTACTAAAAATACCTAAGAATGATGCGTACAGGCAATACCTCGCCTATTATAAAGGTTGGGGTGACTATAAAAATTATTCTAAAGATCAAAAAGCTATAATTTATGCTAAATCAGTTAAAGAAACTGCAAACAAGTACAGAAAACAATTAATACTTTGTAAAAAAAATCTTGATAAAAATAAATATATTATTTTTTAAATTCATTGCTCAATTGCAAATCAATTTCATCCATTCTCTTAGAATTTTTACAAAGTAACAGATAAAAAACTGGGGTAGTGAATAAAGTTAAAAAGGTGCTGATCAACATTCCGCCAAATATGGTACATCCAACCGCTAATCTTATGCCTTCACCAGCTCCAGGACCTATGTTTCCAATTATTAGAGGTATCATAGCTATTAAAGTAGATAAACTTGTCATAATTATAGGTCTAAAACGTCGTTTACATGATTCTATAATAGCTACTTGAACAGATCTTCCCTCTACTCTTAATTGATTAGCCCAATCCACAATTAAAATACTATTTTTAGTAGCTATTCCAATAAGAACAACCAAAGCTATTTGAGAAAATATATTTATAGTACTATTAAATAATAGAATAAATATTAACCCCCCAATTGCAGCTAAAGGAACTGTTAACATAACTACTAGAGGCTGTCTCCAAGCATTGAAAGTACCAGCCATTACTAAATATGCGCTTATCATAGCTAAAGCAAATATTACTATTAATTCACTAGAGGCCTCTTTTAAATCCAAAGATTTTCCTTTGTAGTAAATACCTGCTAGTGGCGCTTTATCGTCTATAGTTTTCTCAACAAAATTTAATGCCTCATTTAATGTATAACCAGCTACTAAACGAGCTGTCAAAGTTATTGACTTAGATCGCTGGTAACGAGACAATAATTTTGCTGAACCTTTTTCTTCAAAACGCACTACATTTGCTAAAGATATTAACTTTCCAGTAGTTTCTGATCGAACAAAAATTTTACTTAAGCTCTCTGTTCTTCTTCTATCTTTTAAATCAGCCTGTAAAATTATTGGATATTCTTTACCAAGTTCATTTAATTTGGTTACAGTTTTTCCTGAAAATAATGTTTCAACCGATTTCCCTATAGATTGTATCGAAAGACCAAGATCTTTAGCTTTTTTTTCATCTATAACTAATTCAATTTCCGGTTTATTTTTTGTATAATCTGAAGTTATATCAGCTAAATTTTTATTTTTTCTCAACTCTTCCATCACGAGATTTTGCCATTTATAAAGTTTTTCATATGATGGACCTGTAATTGTAACCACAACGGGTTTTTGATAATTACTTACTCGAACTGAATTTGGCGTAAGAGGAAAAGCCATAGTTCCCGGAACAGTTACTATTTTACCAATGGCTTTTCTTACAATTTTTTGAGCACTTTCTTTTCTATCTTTCCAATTATCCAATAAAGCAATTATTATGAAAGAATTATATGATTGAGAAGACCTTCCAAAGCCTGGTACTCGCATAATTAATCTTTGATAAGGTTCATTTTCTTTTTGAAGAAGTGGTATTAATCTTTTCTCAACTAGTTCAGCTTTATTAACTGTGTATTCAAAAGATGACGATTCATCAGTTTTTCCAAAAACTAAATACACACCTCTATCAGGATCTTTTTCCAAAAGTGTTTTGGGTGTAATTTTAAACAATATACCAGCCAAGACTATTATAAAAATCATAAACCAAATTATAGTTTTGGGTCGTTGAATCCAGTAATTTAGAGACTCAGAGTAAAATATTTCAAAGGATTTAAACAACCTTTCAAACTTTAAGACTAAATTTGACTTAGAGTGCTTTCTGTTTAATAATTTTGAACCAAGCATTGGTGCGATAGATAAAGCTGTAAAGGTACTGATTACAATTGTAATAGAGAGTGTTATAGCCATTTCCCTAAAAAGAGTTCCACTTATTCCACCAATAAACAATAAAGGAGCAAAAGTTGCTAAAATAATAATACTTGTAGATAAAATGGCAAAAATTACATTTTTACTTCCGGTAGCCGCAGCAACTAACGGGGAATCACCTTTTTCAATTCTGTAATAAATAGATTCTGTCATAACCACGCTATCATCTGTAACTATAGCTACACTAAGTATAATTGCTAATAGAGTAAAAATATTTATGGTGAGTCCAAAAATCCATAAACCCAAAGCTGCTCCTATAAGACTTACTGGCAAAGTTATTGCTGGAACTATCATAGCTCTAACATTTCCCAGAAAAAAATAAATTATAATTACAACTAATGCTAAAGCTAAGAGAATAGACTGATAACACATCATTATAGCTTCTTTGATATAAACTGCTCTATCAAAGCTAACTGACAAAGTTAATCCACTTGGTAAAGTTTTTCTTACTTCTTTAATTTTTTTTCTTACATTTTTTGAGAGAGAAACAGTGCTTTCATTTGTCCTAGAGTAAATACCTATTCCAACTGTGTTTTCATTTATTGATTTACGACTTTGTGCTTTAAATAAAGTTTTTTCAGAAACCGGTCCATATTTGATTTCCCCTATATCACCTAAAGTTATGGTTTTACTCTTCACTTTTTTAATTGGTAATTTCTTAATATCTTCTATGTTTTTGTAAGTCTTTCCAAGATCTAGAGTTAGGTCGACATTATTGGCCTCTATTGTTCCAGCAGGAATTGATACGTTGTTTTTTTTTATAGCTTCCTCAACCTCTTTAACTTCTAAATCATTCGCGCTCAATTTTATTGGATTTAGATAAATTCTTACAGCTTTCTCGTTTATCCCACCCACTATAATTCGCCCTGTTCCCGGAACTGAGCTAAAAGCATCTACTAAATTTCTTTTTACATAATCTCCAATATCTAATGATGTCCATGAAGTACTACTAACCGAAAGCCACATGCTTGTTGAAAATCCAGCAGATGCTTTTCTTATTTCAGGTGCTTTGCTATCTTCTGGAAGGTTGTCAATTATTCTCCCTACTCTTTCTCTAATATCATTAGCAGCGTTATCAACATCAATATTTGTAAAAAATTCTATTTTAATCGTGCTTCTTCCGATCTCCGACAAAGTGTCAATAGACTTAATTCCTTCCGCTCCACCTACAGCTAGTTCTATTGGTTCAGATATTTCTGATGAAATAATTGATGGACTTGCACCAATGTAATTAGTTCTTATTTCAACCACTGGAGGCTGAAGATCTTTAGGAAGTTCTCTTGTGCTTATTTCAAAGAAAGTATAAAGACCAAAAACTACAAGCAATAATGAAAAAACAAAACTAAGTACTGGCCTCCTAATATTTAAAAGACAAAAATTATGCATTTTAATTGACTATGGGCCTAACTAGCATTCCGTTATTTAAACGAGAAAGACCTTCTTTGACTATCTTATCATTTTTTTCAAGGCCTGATAAAATTTCTAAATTACCGTCTTTTCTTATACCTGTAACGATTTCAACTTTTTCAATCTTATTGTTTTCCAAAATTTTATAAATATATTTTTTCTCGTCCTCAAAAACTATACTTGTATCTGCTACAGATAAAGCCATCTTTTCGTTGTAAGAAAGCTTAATATCTAAAAGTGAACCAGGTAGAATTTCTAAATTTTCATTATTAATTTTTGCTCGAGCTAAGATTGAACGAGTAGCAGCATCTATTCTTGAAGCAACAGACTCTATCACTCCTTTATAGTTTTTGTTTTCGTATGCTAAAAATTTAGCATCAACTTTCAATCCTTTTTTTAAAACACCAGCGAACACTTCAGGAATCTGTAAATCACAAAGTATTTTTTTAGAGTCATCTAACGTTAACATTATAGAATTTGTTCCTAAAGTAGATGAGCTAATACCTCGAGTTCCAGTTTTACCCGAGAAAGGAGCGATTATATTTCTATCAATTAACTTAGCTATGACCTCTCCTTTTTTTACATTTTTATTTAAATTAATAGGTTCAATAAGTTCACTTTTTTTAATTTTAAATGAAATAGTCTGACTACTTAAAGCTGTACAATATGTTTCAATAGTTTGGTTGAAATTTTTTTCTTCAACTATTTGTACGATTACTCCTGGAGGAGGGCGCTTTGAAAATTTTTTTGCAAAATGATTTCCTATTGCAGTTCTACCACCAATCACTGCTGCGATTAGTATAAAAAATATTAATATTCCAATTGTAATCTTTTTATTTTTTTTCATTTTTTAATTGGCCCCACTCTGACCATGATCCATCATAAACAATAGGTGTTTTACCACTTATAATAGAATTTGCTAGGCCCAAAACGCAAGCAGTAACACCTGAACCGCAGGTAAAAACTAGTTCTTTACCTTGTTCAATTTGATGTTTTTCAAATAAGTTAACTAATTCTTCCTTACTTTTAAAAGTGTGGTCATCTTTATTTATACATTTAGAAAAAGGTATATTTTTAGAGTTATCTATGTGACCACTTATCAATCCAGGTCGAGGCTCAGGCTGCAATCCATTGAATCTTTTCTCTGATCGTGCATCAACAAGTTCAAATGATTTTAAAATTATATTTTTCTCTATATCATGCTTGTTTTTTACTAGAGATTTATTTTCTATCACAACGTATTCACTTTTATTGAATTTAAAAATTCTATTAGTTACCAATTTTTTTTCGTTTATCCATTTTTTAAGACCCCCATTCAATATTGAAACTTTTTGAGGGTCGTGGCCAAAATAAATAAAACTATACCAGCACCTACAAGAGCTAAAAGCTTCAGAACTATCATAAATAACTATATGGTCAGTATTTTTAATTCCAAAATCTGAAACTACTTTTCCCCACTTTTTTTCATTTGGCAACATATGAGGTAAAGAAGAATTTTCATTAGAATTTTTATCCAGATCAAAAAAAATAGCTTTTTCAATATGTGACTTTAAATATTCGTCAAATGCATTTCTTTTCGTAATAGGCATATGCCAGCTTGCATCAATAATTCTTACGTTATCTAAATTCTTCTGTAGCCAATCAGTTGAAACTAAACTCATAGAATTCCTTTTTTTTCAATATATCTTTGATGATATTCTTCTGCTTTACAATAGTTCTTAATAGGAGAAATATTTGTTTCAATTTTATTATTATAGACTTTGTTAAATTTTTCTTTTATTTTTAAAGCCTCTTCTTTTTGTTGCTCATTTTCATAAAATATTTCACTTCTGTATTGCTTTCCAACATCAGGAAATTGCATATTTTTTTGAGTTGGGTCATGCATTTTAAAAAAAAGTTCCAAAACCTTTTCGAAAGATATTGTATTCTCGTCAAATAATAACTTTACTACTTCTGCATGACCTGTGTTTCCTTGACAAACTTCTTCGTAAGTTACTTTCGATTTGTAACCTCCAGCATACCCTACTTCAGTTTCTAATATACCTTTTATATTTTTAAATTGTTCTTCTGGTTTCCAAAAGCAGCCCATCCCAAAGTAAATTTTTTGCATAAGTAATTTTATGTGTTATGAAGTTGAGAGGATAATAAATTGCTTAGTAAAAATCAAATAGGCGTAATGTACATGGTAGCCAGCGTAATATGCTTTTCTATTATGGATATTTGCGTAAAATGGTTAGATTACTATCCTATTGGTCAGGTTCTTTTTTTGAGGTTTTTAATAGGCTTCATACCAATTTTTTTTATAATCCCTAAAGATAGACTGTCTGACTTTTATAAAACCTCAAGACCTGGACTACATGCTTTCAGAGCTATAACAGGAACATTAGCAATCATAGCGTTATTTTACGGCTTAAGAAAACTTCCACTAGCTGATGTCGTCTCTTTAACTTTTGGTGGCCCAATATTTGTTACAGTTGCTTCAATTTTTTTTTTAAGTGAAAAAGTAAGAATTAAAAGATGGTCAGCAGTTTTAATTGGTTTTATTGGGATGATATTAATTGTTCAGCCTGCATTTGTAGATTTAAATTATTATTATATTGCTCCTATAATATTTTGCATTTTCTTTGCTTGTGTAGCTATAAGTGTAAGAACTTTATCTAAAACAGAGGAGAATTACACAATTGCTTTTTACCTAAGTGCTCTCTGTACAACTCTAGGTCTGTTTTCTATTATTAAAGGAGACTGGATTTTACCTTCAGAAATAGACTTAGTAATTTTTATTGTATTGGGTTTGTGTGGAAGTATAGGTAATTTACTTCTAACTCAAAGTTATAGACTAGCCGAAACATCTTTGGTTACGCCAATAAAATATTTAAGCTTAGTTTTTGCTATAATTTTTGGTTTCTTGATTTGGAGCGAAGTTCCGAAAATTTTAACTCTTATTGGAGCACTATTAGTAGTAACTAGTTCACTAATTATCTTTACAAGAGAGTCGAAGCTTAAAAAGCAAATTATTAATCCACGGTCATGAACAAACAACCTAAATACTGGAAAAGAGCTAAAGTAATACTAGCCAAAAAAGACAAGGTTATGAAAAAATTAATTAAAAATTATAAAGATGGAGCCTTGATAACAAGAAATGATGTTTTTTTTTCATTGTGCAAAAGTATTATTGGACAGCAAATAAGCGTTGCTGCTGCTAATTCTGTCTTTTTAAAGTTTAAAAAAAAATGTAAAGGAAAAATAACTCCAAGAATAGTAAGTAGAATATCCCTGGCAAGCCTTAGAGGTTGCGGTTTGAGCAGACAAAAAGCAAAAGGTATTAAAGAATTAACTAAAAAAATTTTAAATAAAGAATTTGATTCAAATTTAATTAAAAAAATGAGTGATGAGGAAGCGATCGAGTATTTGTCTAGATTGAGACAGATAGGTAGATGGTCTGCTGAAATGATTTTACTATTTACTTTTAATAGATCAAATATTTGGCCCCTACAAGATATTGGACTGCTAAGAGCCATATCGAACAACTATAAAAAAAGTTACTTTCCACCAAAAAGTTTTTTAAAAAAACTATATAAAAAATTTAGCCCTTATTGTTCGGTAGCAACATGGTATCTTTGGAGATCAATTGATGACGAACCAATACAGTATTAAGCCCCTTCTATAATCTGCAAACTTCTTTTCGCGTGATTTTTTAGAATACTTAAAGCTTCTTTATACTCGTTTGAATTGTAGCATTTTACAGCATCGTCGTAACTTAGAAACTCCACAACTACAGTTCTAGGCGATTTAAAGCCCTCTTTAGAAATATTTTTCCCCCCTCTTACAAGAAATTTTCCTGAATATTTTTGTATGGCAGTAGTTGCTTTTTCAACATATTTTTTTTGAATTTCTATTTCTGCAATTTTTTCGTATAAACATACCCAATAACCTTTCATTTACATCTCCTTTAAAATGATTTAATTTTTTCTATGGCTGAAAAACTTTTTATAACTTGGGATGAGTATAATGCAACAGTTGAAAAACTTGCAATACAAATAGATGAAAGTGGCTACAAACCAGACGTTTTAATTGGAATAATGCGAGGAGGAGCTCCAATCATTGACGTCTTAAGTAGAGTTTTTAAATTAAAGTGCGCTTACCTAGCTGTAGAGTCCTACTCTGGTAAAGGAATAGAAGATCAACAGGGCAAATTAACCTTTTCAAGAGAAATGAGTTCAACCGTTCAAAATTTAGGTGGAAACTTACTTTTGTGTGATGATCTTTCAGACACTGGAGTTACATTAAACAGAAGTATAGATTGGTTAAAACAATACCCTCCTCTCAAAGGAAAGATAAAATCAGTTAAAACAGCAATTTTATGGAAAAAATTTCAATCAAGCTTTAACCCTGATTTTTGCGCTGTTAAACTTAAAAACAATCCTTGGATAGTTCAGCCGTTTGAAAAATATGAGGAGATAAGAGTTGGAGAATTAAGAGAGAAGCACAAAAAAAAATAAAGGGTCAGTAAAAACCGACCCTTTAAATTTAATTAGACTTCTTTAAGAATATATCGCTAGGTTTACAGCACTTAGAACAGCAACAACCCAAATTGCAGGTGAAACACCTGAAATTTTTCCTGTACATATTTTTATTAAAGCGTAAGCAACAAATGCTAAAGCAATACCATTTGAAATAGAATACGTAAGGGGCATGGCTAGCATACAAATTATTGCTGGTGCTGTTTCAGCCATATCCTTCCAATCTATATCAACGATATTTTTTATAAATAAAATCGCTACAAATATTAAAGCCGCTCCATCTACTTGCTTCGGAATTGCTAAAAAAAGTGGTGAAAGAAATATACAAAGCACAAATAAAATACCTACCACTAAAGGCACCATACCAGTACGACCACCTTCTTTAACCCCAGCCCCTGACTCTACATAAGAAGTTACAGTAGAAGTACCAACCATTGCTCCTGCAACTGTTGCAACGCTATCAGCTAATAAAGCTCTGTCGATATCTTTTACATTACCTTTGTTATCAACTTTTCCAGCAACATTTGCCACTGAAACCAAGGTCCCCATAGAATCAAAAATGTCTACAAAGAATAAAGTGAAAACCACAGTTAACATTCCAGCACTCAAAGCTTTAGATAAATCAAAAGTCATAAAGTGTTTCATTTCAGGTAAACTTAAAGAAAATATTCCTGAAAATGCTGAAAAGTTAGCGCTCTGTAAATCACCAGGAATAAAAATCCATGAAGCAATTGTCCAAAACACCATTGAAATAATTATACTTCCTCGTATATTCAATTTATCTAAACAAATCATTGTAAGCAGCGCGGCTAACCCAAATAAAACGAAAAGATTATTTAAACTTCCAAGTTTAATGATTGTAGGATCGTTTGATGGAACCGTTAGTCCCATAATTTCGAATCCAATTACCGCAAGAAACATTCCTATCCCTGCCCCAATTCCAAGTTTTAAACTTTTAGGTATGGAATTAATAATCCATGCACGCAAAGGTGTGATTGATGCAATAACAAAAAATATTCCCGCAACAAACACAGCGCCTAATGCTTCGGCAGGCGAATAACCCATTGCACCACAAACAACGAATCCAATAAAACCGTTTAGACCCATTCCGGAACTTAGTGCTACTGGCCACGTACGTGCCCAGAAAGCCATAATCCCACAACCTATCGCTGTCGCCACAATAGTTGCTAAAAAAACTGATCCCTTATCAAACCCCCCTGAACTTAAGATCATAGGATTAAGCGCCAAAATATATGCCATAGTAAGGAAAGTCGCGGTTCCTCCTCTGACTTCTGTTTTAAAATTGGTCTTATGTTTTCTATAATTAAAATAATTTGCTAACATTTTCTCTCCTTTAAATTTAAATTTACTATATCTGCTATACTATATTAAATTTCTTCTAAAAATCTTAAGAAAAGTAATCTGAGTTTAAATTTTACAACCTGAAGGTAATTTATCTGTTTATAAGATTAGTATATATTCTAAAAAAAGTTGTATATGAAAAAATTTTTAAAAATTTTTATAATCATTTTTTTTCTCAATTCCTGTCAAACAGTCAGTACAAAAATTGATAAAAATGTTGAAAAAGAAACTAAAGAGCTTAGCAGATGGCTTAATCAACCTGAGACCGAGTTAAAGATAGTTTTTGGATTACCGGATAAAATAGAATTTACTGACCAAGGCACAAGAAATTACATTTATATTTCTGAAAAACTTAAGATTAAGTGTGAAAGAAAATTTGAAATTGATTCAAACAATATAATTACTGGTTTTAGTAGTAAAAACTGTTTCTGATACACTAACTATTTGATTTACTAGAAATTTTTAATGCAAAAGCATAATCGAACGCAATTTCCTCAATAGCTGCATCTCGACCAGACCTGCCTCCATGACCTGCATTCATTTCACATTTAAAAAGAAGTAAATTTTTTTCAGTTTTAAATTCTCTTAACTTAGCCACATACTTAGTGGGCTCATCAAAAAGGACTCTATTATCAGATAGACTGGTTGTAACAAGAATATTTGGGTATTCCATTTTTTTAATATTTTCGTAAGGTGAATAAGATTTTATATATTCAAAATAATCTTTGTTTGCTTTTGCGTTTCCAAATTCATTAAATTCTCCAACTGTTAATGGTAAAGAATGGTCTAAATTTGTAGTTAATGTATCTACAAAAGGAACAGACATAATTAAACCTAGAAATAAATTTGGAGCTTCATTAGCTACTGAACCCATAAGCAACCCTCCAGCACTGCCACCATAACCAATTATCTTTCCTTTTTGTGTATACTTTTTATCAATTAAAAAATTAGCGCAAGAGATATAATCTTTAAAAGTATTTTTTTTATTTAGCATTTTTCCTTCTTCCCAATATTTCATTCCTCTCTCCATTCCTCCTCTAACATGAGCTGTTGCCCAAATAATATCTCTGTCAATTAAACTTAGTCTTGAGGATGAAAAATTAATGGGCGCTGAATAGCCGTACGACCCATAACCATAAAGCAGTACATGAGCACTACCATCTAACTTTGTCTTTTTATTATAAGTGATTGTAATAGGAATTTTTCTACCATCGTGTGCCTCACAATTAATTCTTCTGGTAATATAATTGTCTCGATTATAGCCTGATGGAATTTCTAATTCTTTTACTAATTTTTTTTCTTTTGTAACTATATTATAATTGTATATCCTTGAAGGTGTTTTAGGTGAGTCGTAACCAATTCTAATTAAATCTGTATTTCTATCTTTTTGCATTAAACTTATACCTGGACTAATTCCTTCCTCATCAGCGACAATGAGTTCTTCTTCCACATTAGTTTTTAAGTTTTTGATAAATATTTTATTCAATGCATCAATAGTTTCTGATCTAACCATCCAATTATTTAGAAAAGAAAAACCCCCTATTAAAACTTCATCTTTTGCTGGAATGTATTCCTCCCATTTATCTATACTTTGATTTTTGCATCTGCATATTTTAAAATCTTTTGCATCTTTATTTGTATGGATCCAAAAATATCCATTCCAACTATCCAAGGAATATTCTATTCCATTTTCTCTTTTTAAAAAAAGCTTTGGTTTTGGTTTATCCTCATCCTTGGTAAAGAAATAGATTTCAGAAGTTGTATGTTCAGAAGTTATAATGAAATAAAATTTTTCATCAGAACTTGTTCCAATACCACAAGTAAATCTATCATCATTTTCTTCGAAAATAAGTTCATCTTCGTTAACGGGCGAACCTAGCTTGTGCCTATAAATCTTTTTTGCCCTATGATATTTATCAAGCTTAGTGTAAAAAAAATACTTGTCATCGTAGGACCAAGTTATCGAACCTGATGTATCTAAAATCGGTTCTTCAATTATCTTTTTGTCGGATATTCTTCTAATGAAAATAGTAAAATATTCACTTCCTTTTTCATCTATTGAATATCCTAAAAGTTCATCATTATTAGAAACAGAAATATCTCCGGTATTAAAAAATTTTTTTCCTTTAGCCTCTATATCTCCATCCCAATAAGTCTCAATTTTATTTTCTCCAATTTTTTTTCTTAATTTTTTGCTATAATTTCCTTCTTTAGTTACCTTAGACCAGTATTCATAATTCTTATCTTTGAAAGGTAAAGTTACATCATCAAGTTTTATTCTTCCTTTAATTTCTTTAAAAAGTTTTTTTTGTAGAGATTTTGTGTCTGACATGTTTTCCTGAGTAAAACGATTTTCATCCTCAAGGTACTCCCTGACCTCAGGGAGAAGTTTGTTCCCATCCTTTAGAACATCCAAAATATTTTCTTGATGAATCCAGCTGTAATTGTCTGTCCAACTTATCGAATGGACATTCTTGGTTATTGGTTTTTTAGCTAGTTTTGGTATCTTCATTTAAGAAAAGAGTAATATATGAATTTGTTTTTAGTTGGAACTATCATCT
>MDTB01123572.1_pt1 | contig 32718 bp, 33 predicted proteins | sample 811161 | NCBI WGS metagenome assembly MDTB01 (sample SAMN05326650, study PRJNA326480) | marine metagenome | isolation source: seawater | place: Mediterranean Sea | collected 2009 | reverse complement strand
TTCGATCTTCGATCAATGCCCAGATAGCTCAGTCGGTAGAGCAAAGGACTGAAAATCCTTGTGTCGGTGGTTCGATTCCACCTCTGGGCACCAGAATTTAGTCTTTAAGAATATATCAAATTTTGATTCGTTTAGATTTAGAGCTATGAAGGTTTATTTTTTCAAATATTTTCATTTTAACTCCTTATAAATGAAATAGTGGGTATTGAACGTAAGTTTTATCTCTTACAAGTGAAGAATAAGAAACATTTGTATAAAATTATTCTTTATGAGTCGATCAAATCATTATTCGCTTGCTGCTCCAACATCATTGCTGTTGGATGATGATCAAATTATTGAGCGTGTTTTCTCTCATATAGACAATAAAACTACAGATTTAGGCGATGAGGTTTGGAAAGAGCCAGTTAAAAATTATATAGATCAAGAGCGTTTTGATAATGAAATTAAATTGCTGAGATCCCTGCCAGTACCCTTCTGTCCCTCAAGTGCTCTGCCAGAAAAAGGTTCATACGTATCAAGAATTGCAGCTGGAACTCCAATTCTTGTAACTAGAGATGATGAAAACAATATAAATGCATTTATAAATGCTTGCAGACATAGAGGCATGCAAGTAGCCTCAGGCAGCGGATGCAAAAAATCTTTTGTTTGTCCCTATCATGGTTGGACCTATGGATTAAAGGGAGAGAATAGACATATTCCAGGCGCTGAAGGTTTTCCTGGCATTGACCCTCAAGAGCATGGACTTAAGCAAGTGAATACTATTGAAAAAGGTGGAATTGTCTACGTTTGCCAAGACGGAGATATCGATAAAAAATTTCTAGATGAAACTCTAGACTACTTCACTGAAGATCAAGTTTTGATTAATCAATCTGGGATTGAAGATGAGGCTAACTGGAAGATATTGCATGAAACCCTACTTGAGGGATATCACATTAAATCTCTGCATAAGGATACTTTTTATCCCTATGGATTAGACAATATTAATGTTGTTGAAAACTATGGTCAGAATTCACGAGTCATCTTTCCATTTAAGCGCATTGAAAAACTTAGAGATATTGAGCCATCGAAGAGAGTGATTGATGGCACCATTACATCCGTATACAGCTTATTTCCTAATGTGAGTATCTCAGTGCTATCGAAGCATACTAATTTAGTTATTTTGGAACCAATGAGCCCGACCCGGTCAAAATGGGTTATATATACCTTGATAAACAAAAACAATAAGAAAGAAAAATTATCTAGAGAAGATGCTATGCGAGATGCAAAATTTGTTGGGGACACTGGTCAGGATGAAGACCGTGAAGCAGCAAGAACGATTCAGCAAACTTTAGGTACCAAAGCTAATGATCATTTAACATTTGGCTATTTTGAAAAAGCCATTGTGAATTTTCACTCACACCTAGCTGAATATTTAGATCAATAAGAAGTTGTCAGTGCCCTATATTATTGAGGGGAATATTAGGGCACAGACCAAAGAAACTATGATTAGAAAGTTAAATTAAATTTAACTCCATAGTTTCTTCCGGGCAATGGAACTTCTGACTTGACGTAAGATGAATGGTTTCTTGCCACTTCATCAAGCAAGTTATTTCCAAAAATAGAAACACTCAAATTTGAATTTCCAAGATCAAAAACCTTGGTAAGTCTCGCATTAAGCATTTGATAGCCGTCGGTAGTGGTCTCGCCTTCTCCAACATCGCTTTGCTTATCAACATCTTTAAGCATCAATTTAAAAACCATACTGTCTTTTGCGTAAGCTAAAGAATACATATTTCTGGCTGGAGTGATTCTTGGAATATCATGCCCATCGTCAAAAGTCGCTGAAACCTCATCCCTTGAGTATCTAAGATCCAATGTGCCTGAAGCAAGTTCAAACATTCTTCCAACCTGAAGTTCAATACCTTCAAATTCAGCATTTTGTTGCATGAAATTTGCAAGCGTTAAGCCTTCATGATCGTCATGGCCTTCCTCATGCTCTTCATCATGCTCTTCATGTTCCTCTTCGCTTTCATCCATCAGGTGGATGTAATTATCGACACTATTTCTATACATCGTAAATGATGAGTAAGCGCCTTCATTGTTATAGTTAACAGTGAACTCAAAATTGGTAGATTCTTCTACTGCTAAATTTGTATTACCCACCTCAAACCTTTGCGAGACTAAATGCGGGCCGTTCATAAACAACTCAGTCGCACTAGGAGCGCGCTCCACACGAGCAAAACCAAAATCAATATCAAAGTAATCATTTAGGTCGCGCTTTAGAGACGCTGCAAAACTAATGTTATCGAAACTTTTGTCAAAATAGCTAGTTTCGCCTTCTTCTTCATGGTGCTCTTCTTCTTCATGATGCTCTTCGGATTCAGTGATGGAGCCACTTCGATCAATTCGATCAAATCTTAAACCTAAGTCTAGGACATATTGACCGTAATCTTGGGTAGTAAAATATCCAAAAGTAGTCTCATCTGAAGTAACTGGATTCATGAATGATTCAGCACCAATGACTGAAGACTCTTCATCAGCTAAATTGATTACAAACTTTTGGTTGTTTGTAAGGTTAAAAGCAAGGCCGAGTTCAGAAGCATCAGTCGCAAATATTGTGGGACCCTCTTCGTGCCCATGCTCATCATGCTCTTCTTCCTCACCATGATCTCCCTCTTCCTCAGCATGTTGCTCAGTTAAATCATATTCAGAGTCTCTGAAGGAGTAATCAATTTTAGTTAAAAGAGACCCATTTACATTATAAGAACCTTTGATATCTAATTTGTCCGAATCAGTTGTTGCAAAAATACGCTCTTCTTCGTGCTCTTCTTCTTCATGCTCATCCTCATCATGATGCTCTTCACCATGTTCATCATCATGACCCTCACCATGAAATGGAATGCCATGGATATTTTCTAAAGACTTTACGGAGATACCAAAATAACCCCAGTCTCCTGTTTTTGAGATGCCAATGCTAGTTGACTCTAGCTCATAATCTGAATTAGCAAGAAAACCTTCGCCTTCCCCATGCTCCTCTTCTTCATGCTCCTCTTCTCCATCATGATGCTCTTCTTCTTCATGCATGATTGCACCATCGGGTACATCAAAGTTACCGAATTCGGCATTTTTATAAGAGAGCGCAACGTTGAAACCACCAACATTGTTGGTGTAGGTGAAATTGGTTGCATCACCGTCAGCAACTGACTGAGATTCAGCCCCAATATTAAATACAGAACCATCAAAATCTGTCTTAGAGATTGTGTTATCAACAATGTTTACAATTCCTCCAATACTGCCATTTGCATAGAGCAGTGATGAAGGTCCTTTGACAATTTCAATTTGTTGAATGTTATTTAGATCAGTATCGTTTGGATGATCTGGACCGAGTGCTGAAACATCTCTATTAACCATCCCATTATCTAAAACTTTGACTCGTGTTCCTGACATTCCTCTAATAATTGGTTGCCCAATTGCAGATCCATAATCAGCAGATGAAACACCTAATAGGTCGTCAATTGCCTCTCCCAAACTACCGTTGGCATTCGTATCAATTTCATTTCCATCTACGACATGCAATGATCCGTTGTTTTCAGTGTTAACAAATGAAGAAGTAACAATAACCTCTTCTAAATCTTGTGCGGTTATATTTAAGATTGAAAGTGCACCTATAACCAAAAATGCTTTAAATGTGTTCTTCATATCTACCTCCATGAAGAAAATTTAAGAAATGGGGAAAGTCTTAAATTTTTGGAGGTGCTCGAGTGGAATAACTTGTTGTTAATTGAGGGTCTAATAAACTGGCTGAAGTAATTTTTTTTGATATTTCTTTTGCAACTTCACTGATCTTATCTATATCAATACTAGATTCAGTTACATCATTGCTGCAGATATGACATTCAATGCTGACTTCCTCAGTGGAATCATTATGCAAAAAAGGATCTGCAGATATGCTGAAAGCAAAAAATAGGCCAGAAAAAGCTAGCAAAGCTCTCTTTGTAATTAAGTTATGGATCCTCATGAGTGTGATAATGTAACACAAATTATCACAAAGATTAATGAAAGCCCCAATTTGAATGGGGCTTTATGTAATATTAATTCAACTTATATTTGATATTGAGTTGGAAATTATTTTGTGGCATTGAGAAGTTAGTAGGCCTAAATGCGTACTCAAATGCTGATGTATCATCATTAATAAAATTGAATTCAAATTTATTAACTTTATTCTTGCTTGCTAAGGCAAATTCTTCGGTTACTTCCTCATCAGAGTCCCTGTTTAAAAAATAAATCAAGCCTCCGACAAGCAATAAGCCAGCAGCAGCACCACTGCTACCACTTCCATAACCGCCTCCACCTGAACTACCGCCTGAACTGCTGTCTCCACTACCACCACCGTGGTAAGAAGCAAAACTTAAAGGCGCCATAACCAGCATAGAGATTAACAATAGATTTCTCATAATTTTTCTCCTGTTTTAAATTTTTTAAGTGCTGGGCGTCCCAAGTATGTAAGGTTTATATGTGCCCACATAAACCAAGACTTAGGCAAAACAACTATATAACAATATATTTATGGTCAAAATAGAATTTTTCAATATTTTGTTTATTTGAATGTGGAATTTGGGTGACGCATAATTATTTGATGGGCATTATAGTAGAAAAAACAAATGCATCATGCGGAGCCTATGTTACTGGGATAGATCTTTCTCAAAAGATATCTGATGATCTTGGTGGCTTGCTAAGAGAGCATTGGCTGGAGAATAAAGTTTTAATCTTTCCAGATCAAAATTTAACCGATGATGACTTAGAGAATTTTTCTCTAGCATTTGGTGAATTTGGAGACGATCCTTTTTTTGGTCACATAGATGGGCACAAAAACATTGCTGCCATCCAACGTGATCCCAATGAAACTACTCCCATCTTTGCAGAAGTCTTTCATACGGATTGGAGCTTTTTAGATATTCCGCCTGCTGGTACTTGTCTTTATGGAATCATTATCCCTCCCAAAGGTGGCAACACTTTATTTGCTGATCAAGTTAAAGCATATGAAAGTCTGCCTTCTCAACTTAAAGATAGGGTTGACTCACTAATTGCAATTCATTCTGCTGAATTGGGTTACGCACCAACTGGGGCATACGGAGAGGAGGATCAAAAAAATGGCAGGTCAATGAAAATTATTCCTAGCGAAAAGGCTCGTGAAAAATATAATCACCCTCTGGTTAGAACTCATCACGAAACCAATCAGAAAGCCCTCTACTCCTCTGCAGCATACATCCAAGGTTTTGAGGGCCTTGAAAAAGAAGAAAGTGATAATCTTTTAATTGAGCTATATGAATGGCAAACCAAAGAAGAGCTCATTTACTCTCATAAATGGTCAGAAAAAATGCTTGTGATATGGGATAACAGAACTCTATTGCATGCTGCAACAGGCGGGTATGATGGATATCAGCGCCTCTTGCATAGAACTACTGTAGCCGATACTCGATTTTAAGATAATATTCAAAATGTCAGCTCATCTGGCTGAAAATTAGTAGTACTGCTATGCCTAACTGAAAAACAAGAGTAATGGTAAGAATTATTTTTGTTAAATTACTCGGTTGAAGTTCTTTATCAAGTTTATTAACTAAATATAAGGCACCAATGTTAACGATTGGCAATCCTAGTGCAGCCCAAATACCCGCTATCATCAATAACAATATTGGATTTGGAAGAATAAAATAAGCTAGGCATGAAAATGCTGGGATTAAAAATGCGATGTAATGTATGAGGGTTTGTCTTGTGTTTCCTTTTTCAACAATCAAGCCCATTGAAATGAAATAATCTGAAATTGTACGAGTAAACGCTGCAGTGCCTGAAAGAAAAGTTGAAAATAGAACAAAGAATGTTAATGGGATGAAAAACCACCTAGCCCATTCTCCTAAAATACTAGTGAACATCACTAAAAGTGTTTGGATAATGTCTCCGTTGGGAGGTGGGTACAGACCCTGAGAGTTTAAAATCGATGCCCCCAATAAAAAGAACGGAATGGTACCAATGGTAACGAGAAAAACTGTTATCCAAACATCAGTTTGCATAGTCTTAATCCAATTTCTAACTTGTTTTGGATCTCCATCATGGTTTGAATATCCTTTTTCTTTGCACCAGTATGTATAGGCCATGATTTCGCCATAACTAATACCTGTAAATCCAAAAACTGCTAGCGCTAGTGCTGTATGCTCGGTTGGAAACTTAAAACTCAGGCCTTCTAGGATATCCTCTGCTTGAATCGAGAAAGGTGTAGATTGCATAGCGATTGCAATGATTAAAGTGACAATAGAAAAAGTAAAAACCATAGCTAGTAAAATTTTTTCTAGAGACTGGTAACCTCCGATATACAAAATCAACCAAGTAATAAGACACAAGAGAAATACCCATGTCTCGACGCTGATAATTGAAATCATCAAGTATCCAGATTCAGCAACTGCTCCAATCAAGCCGCCCATTCCTGCAACTGATGGAATAACTCCAATGAACATAAACCATACCAACCATGAAGCCTGCTTATTATTAAAGTTGGTCTTTGGACCAGGCATTTCGGCAAATGATTCTAGAAAGGTCTTTTTCGTTGCTACAACATAACGACTGATCTCTGCTTGTATCAAAGGTTTGCTCCATAGACTCAATAGAATCCACCACAATAATGAAAATCCTGCGGCAGCGCCTAGTAAGGGTGATAGGGCTATAGAGCCGCTACCAACAATGCTTCCAGTAACAATTACACTAGGGCCTAGAAATAAGATCCTTTTTAGGAAACTATCTGGAGCAATCCTCATGGAACCTTAAAGGTGTTGTTCAGCGAGAGCTTGGAGCTCAGATTGAAGATCAGGATTGTTTAAATGAAATCTATCTATCTCCATTCGAAAATCTAAATTACTAAACTTTTGAAGATTTGATTGATACCAATTAAGGTTCTTGAACTCTATTTCATGCTTGTTTTTTAAATGGATATTCAAAAGCCATGATCTAAAATCCATTTCCATAATCTTATTAAAGAATAATTCAGTATTCTCAAGATCATTTTTTAGATAATATCCAAAATAAATTGCTGAGACTCGTCTATCAGATGTAGTCTGACCTTGAGGAATTGGATCTAATTCATACGCCTTTAATAAAAAATCTATTCCCTCATCAACTTGGTGATTTCTTAAAAGCGCTTCTCCATAAACAGACGTCACTCTTGGATCATTTGGGTTAAGTTGAAAGGCTCTCATACCGCTTAATTTTGCTTCTTCAAATGAATGCATCGAAAGATGTACTTCTGCAAGCATTCTATGGGCCTCAAAATCATTTTTATTTAACTTAACTGCGAGATCGATATGAAAGATGATGTCCTCAACAAGCTGGTCAGTATTATCTAAATACCCTCTCCCTAAGGCTTGACCTAGAACACATGCTTTCCAAGCATGTGCTTGCGAATTATGTTCATCAGCTTGAATTGCTTTTTCTAATACATCCAAAGCTTTTTGATTGTCTTCTTTAGTAAAACGATGATGATAATCTTTACCTTTTAAAAGACATTCATAAGAAGTCATGCTATCAGTGGGTATTCTGTTAGCCCTCTCCAGACTTTGAAGCTCAATATTTCCAAGCAAAGAAATAATTGTCTTCCTAACGATCTCATCTTGAACATCAAAAATATCATCTTTATCTAACTCGAATTTATTGCCCCAAATAATATTTCCTTCATCCATTTCAGATAGCTCTACCGAAATCCTTAGTCTTTCATTTAATGACCTCATGCTTCCTGAAACTATGTAATCAACATCAAATTTATCTTTGTACTCTTCTAGAGAGTAGTTTTTATTTCGATAATCAAAGCAAGTCTGACGAGAAAGAATTTCGATTTCTTTAATCATTGAAAATTCTGTAATAAGATCTTCGACGATCCCATCGACAAGAAAAGCTCCATCATCATCCTTATTCAAATTTTCAAAGGGGATGACAGCAATTTTCTTCTTATATGATTTATCAAGTGAGATTTGATCTTTATAAAGAGCATCTTCGTCATTAACACCATCATTTGATTTTTGAAGTAAATAAGCGAATATTAATATTAAAGGTAGTCCAATTGGAGCAGCAAAGAATGTAAATTGAATAATTGCAGCTGTACTAAAGCCCAGTGTTTCTTCAAACTCGATGTTGTCAGAAAGAACGCTGATTAATTGAATGCTGGCTACGCAAAAGACTATATATCCAGTGGCTACTTTCCAAAGCTGACCAACAATTTTTTTAAACATTACATTTCATAGATATCACTGTTAGATTACTTTTAATCTGATTGATATTCAAACTCACTAATAAAAGCTTTTGTATGTATTAGATTCTTTCTGATAATCTAATAAAAAATGAATAAAGAAATTAAACATTTCAATGTTACTGATCCCATTGAATCAGTGCTCCATGCGCTTGATGAAGATGCAGGAGTAATCATCGATAATGTAATGACAGATGATCAGCTAAGTAACTTACAAAAAGAGCTTAAGCCTTATTTAAAAAAAGCACAAAATGGACAAGACAACTTTACGGGTTTTAAAACTCAGAGAGTAGGTGCATTAATAGCAAGATCTGCAACCTCTAGAGATCTTGCAATGCATTCGATGATTAACCAAATGGCTGAGTTATTTCTTAAGGATCATTGCGACAGTTATCAACTCCATTTCACCTCTGCAATTAATATTGGCCCTGAAGAAACGCCGCAGATTTTGCACAGGGATCGAGGTGTATGGGGCGGGTATGTTCCAAGAAAAATTGAGACTCAGTTTAGTGCAATATGGGCAGTTACAGATTTTACTTTTGAAAATGGTGCCACACAAATTGTTCCGGGTTCTCATAAGTGGGATAAAGATAGGGAACCTAAACCTGACGAAATTGCTTATGCTGAAATGAAAGCTAAGTCTGTGCTAATTTATACAGGTTCAGTTTTACATGGGGGTGGAGAAAATAATTCAAAAGAATCAAGACTGGGAGTGTTTTTGCATTATGCTCCGAGTTGGCTCAGACAAGAAGAAAATCAATACCTTTCATGCCCTCCAGAAATAGCCAAAGATTTCTCACCTGAGTTAAGAAAGCTAATTGGTTATTCAAAAGGTGGTTATGTTCTTGGGTTTTATACAGATCCAAAAGACGAAACGGGTGAGCTTGAGTCCGTCTCTCCCTCAAGGCTGTTTAATGATCAAAGGGACGAATACTCAAGAATTGAAAGTGCAAGCGAGCTAGTAAAAGAATCTTTAAAAAAAGGGATATAGTTTTTATTCTCTAAATGAAAACACTTTATCCAGATATCTCTCCTTTTAATTCTGATTACCTTATTCAGGGCTCTCATAAAATTTATTTTGAGGAGTCAGGAAATCCAAATGGTAAACCCGTAGTTTTTCTGCATGGAGGGCCAGGGGGTGGCGGGGATAAAAACGTAAGACGTTTTTTTAATCCTGAACTTTACCGAATTGTTAATTTTGACCAACGAGGATGCGGGCGCAGTAAGCCAAATGGACTGCTTGAAGAAAATACTACCTGGCACCTAGTTGAAGATATTGAAGCCATTCGTGAAAAATTGAACATAGATAAGTGGATGGTTTTTGGTGGTTCATGGGGGAGCACTTTGGCCTTGGCTTATGCTCAAACTCATCCTGAAAGAGTCTCTGAAATGGTACTAAGGGGAATTTTTCTTTTAAGAAAAAAGGAGCTTGATTGGTTTTATCAAGAAGGTGCTAGCAAAATTTTTCCAGATAGCTGGCAAAAATTTATTAAAGTCATTGAGCCCAATAAAAGAGATAAACTCATGAATGCTTATCATGAAATCTTTAAAGGTTCTGATAGGCAAATGAAGGAAAAAGCAGCTGTTGCCTGGTCGCAATGGGAGGCTGCAACCAGTAGCATTTTAATTAATGAAGCTAGGGTTGAAGGTTTTTCAAATATTGATTTTGCGATTGCGTTTGCAACTATAGAGAATCATTACTTTATCAACGATGGTTTTTTTGAGAATGATGATCAGCTTATTAAGAATATAGATTTAGTAAAATCTATCCCGTCAGTGATTGTGCAAGGCAGGTATGACGTTGTTTGTCCCATGGATACAGCTTGGGAACTTCATCAAGCATGGCCTGAAGCCGAATTTATTGTTGCCGATAACTCTGGACACAGCGCATTTGAAAAAGAGATTACCCACCACTTGGTTAATGCAACAGATACGTTTGCTAGCCAATAAAAATCTTTCCTTCCAAATAGAGCACTGCTCTACCACCAATCAAGACTCTATCATTTTCAATGATGCAAGTTAGCTCGCCTCCTCGCTCAGATAATTGTCCAGCAAGAAGCTTTTTCTTGTTAAGTTTTTTTGCCCAGTAAGGTCCGGTAACACAATGAGCTGAGCCAGTAACTGGATCCTCGTTTACACCTGTCTGAGGAAAAAAACATCTTGAAACGAAGTCATAGGTTGACGATTGTGCGGTTACTATTAGGCCCATTGCATCGAGCTTAGCAACAGCAGAAAAGTCTGGTTTTAACTCTTTCACTATTTTCTCATTATCCAGCACTGCCATTAATTTTGTTTCTCCCATAAAACATTCATTTGCTTCTGCTCTTATCACCTTTGAAATTTCCTCATGTAAATTAGCAGGGGTTGCAATATCTGCAGGAAAATCTAGAAAAATTTCATCATCAGCTTTTTTTGCAATTAAAGTTCCATGCTCTAAACAAGTAAACTCGATTACCTCACCAGCAACTTGAGGATAATATTCAAACAGAGCCTTCGCAGAAGCAAGAGTTGCATGTCCGCATAAATCAACTTCAACAGTTGGAGTGAACCACCTGATCTCAAATGGAGTTTTCGATATATTTATAAATGCGGTCTCAGATAAATTATTTTCAAATGCAATTTTTTGCATTAACTCTGCTGAAATTTTTTTTTCTAAAATGACAACAGCTGCAGGGTTTCCTTTAAACTGAGAATTAGTGAATGCATCGACTTGAAACATTGGTAAGTGCATTTGTTAACTTTAAACTCTGTGATGACAAAGGACAATCTACTTAAGAGAATATGATGAAAGAATTGGTTTTAGTAATCGGTGGATCTGATTCATCAGGAGGTGCCGGCATTCAAGCTGATATAAAAAGCATTACAGTCCATGGCGCTTATGCTGCAAGTGCAATAACTTCCATTACCTCTCAAAATACACAAGGAGTTCAAGAAATATTTGATTTACCAACTGACTTAATAGTCTCACAGATCGATTCTGTAATATCAGATCTTGATATAAAGGTGATTAAAATTGGGATGCTAAATAACATTGATTTAATTCGATTTATTAGTAGAGAGTTAAAAACTATGCAGTTAGTAGTTGATCCTGTGATGGTTGCAACATCAGGCGATGTTTTGGTTTCTGAAGAAGTAATAGGTATTATGAAAGATATGTTATTTCAAAATGCTGAAATCATAACTCCCAACCTAGCAGAGGCAGAAGTTTTATCAGGAGTGAAAATCAATAATGAGAAAGATCAATTAACCGCAGCAAAAAAGTTACTTAAACTTGGTTCAAAGCATGTTTTATTAAAGGGTGGTCATTTGGAAGGTGCAATAATTAAAGATATCTTAGTAACAAATGATTATGAAGAGCACTTTGAGCATAAAAAAGTTTCAACTGAAAATACCCATGGCACCGGATGTACTTTAGCGAGCTCAATAGCTGCTAAGCTAGCTCAAGATATTTCAATGAAAACTGCAGTCAAAGAATCCATTGATTATGTTGTAAGTTTGTTATCAGCTTCGCCAAAAGTTGGCAGAGGCAATGGACCCTTAGTCCATGGAGTTAAGCTTAACTAGTGCTTTTTTCTTGAACCGCGAACAAATCTCATTCTAATTGAATATACCCTTATCAGGGCAACAAAGGTAATGATTAATTGCGTAAAAATTGAAATCATCAAGGTATTTCTCCAGTCCCAAATATCAATGGTGAGCCATAATAGAAAAGTTTGAAGAGGAAAATTAATCACTAATCCCATCAAAACGACAATGATGCTCTCCCTAAAAGCTGTTTTTTCAGTTTTGTTCATAATTTTTAAGGAAGCAGATTGTAATTTAATTGCTCCATTAAGTCTTTATCCAAGAAATGATTGATTACTTTAATTTCTTCTTCGGATAGGTTGGGTAGCATAAGTGAAGTTGAGATATCTTTATCCTCAGATTCGCCCCTTCCATTAATATAATTTCCTAAAGGGATAAACTGACCATTGAAATTTATTTTTTTTGAAACAAGGTCAAAGAAACGATTCTGATCAGAGTGGAAATCTTCTATCTTTATACTTAATCCATTTGGCACCATCTTTAGGAGCTCTAAGTAACTTCTATTTTTTTCATTCCAAAGCGTTATAACATTTTCGTAATCTTCAATTTGAAATTGCACAAAATTGAGAAATTCTAATTCTGTAATGCGTCTATAGTGTGAATAATATGGTTCCCGATGCATGGATTTTAACCAGCTATAAGGATTCCTGAATGTTAAGACAAATAATGTATCCTCTAAATCAAATTTTTCTATTTCAGATGATTTAGGGGCAAGGCGATGTTTCCAGCCAAGGAAATCATAGTACTTAAATTTTAGTTTGAAATTTTCTCTAAGAAATAAGCTTAAAGCATTTGTACCAGTATGCCTTTCTCCGAAAATCTTAAAACTATTAATCTTCAAGTTTGACTGCTGTGCCATAAGCAATGACTTCTGATGCGCCCGGAGTGATAGTAGAAGTTTGAAATCTAAAATTAACCACAGCATTAGCTCCAATGGAAGTTGCGGTCTCAATCATTCTTGATAAAGCTTCTTCTCGAGCACCTTCTAGCAAGCGAGAATAACTGATCAGCTCTCCGCCAACGAGATTTTTTAAATTCGCTAAAATATCACTGCCAACATTTCTAGCTCTTACAGTGCTGCCAGTTACAATGCCTAAATATTCTTTTATCTTTTGATTTTCAAGATTTGGTGTGCTTACAATTAACATAATGATCTATTTTTTGACTCATGATAAATGAAACGCACATAGAAACAAAGTTCGCTATTGGTGAACTTGTGCAACACAAATTCTTGGCATTCAGGGGAGTGATCTTTGATCTTGATCCATCATTTAATAACACTGAAGAATGGTATCTTGCGATTCCAAAAGACTTCAGGCCAAGGAAAGATCAGCCTTTTTATCATCTACTAGCTGATAATGGAAACATGTTTTATAACGCCTATGTTTCCGAGCAAAATCTTGTTGTTGAACAATCACCAAAACAGGTCAATCATCCTGATATCAATTTTTACTTTTCAGAGTTTGATGGAAAAAGATATCAACTCAACAAACAAAGAGTTAATTAACTATTTTCTGAGCAAGCTATTTTGACTGAGAGGACAAAAACATCAATGGCGTCCTCTAATTGCTCTATGGAAATAAATGTAGGTGCTAATCTAATGTTTGAATCATTTGGATCATGCATGCCCGGATAAGTAGAACCGGCAGGCGTAAGAGATACCCCCAAGTCCTTACAAATACTAATTATTTTTTTTGCTTTACCTTTAGGAGCATTAAAGGAAATAAAATATCCTCCAGTAGGAATGGTAAAGTTTCCGCATTCATCATCTAAAGATTTAAGTTTATCAATGACTAAATCAAACTTAGGTTTAACGAGTTTTGCATGCTCTTGCATATGCTTTTTTACATCCGCTGCGGATTTAAAAAATAATGCATGTCGCATTTGATTAACTTTATCAGGGGCAACAACCATTGATCCTCTTTGATGGTTCACTAAATCAAACAACTCTTTACCAGCTGCAAAAAAAGAGATACCACCTGCTCCAAAAGTTACTTTTGAAAATGAGCTAATAACAATCGCTTGACTGGTCATCTTAGCTTCCTCGATTAATTTCCAGGTAGCAGATTGATGGCTGGTTTCATCAAAATCATGGAGCAAATACGCGTGATCAAAGATACAAACCAGTTCTGAAGAATAATTTTTAAACATTTCAAGCATGCTGATCAGATTCTCATCAGAATAAACATCACCGGATGGGTTTGAATGTCTCGGCACGATAATTGCTCCCATGACATTATCCGTTTTTTCTAAAACTTTCTTCAGGGCATTCAGATCGATGCCCTTTCCAGTCAGTGGAACAGTAATAATTTCAATTCCTAATTCCTCAAGCATTCTAAAATGCCGATCAAATCCAGGAACAGGACAGATAAATTTAGGATTTGATAAATCCTTCAATGGATTTTCTAAGCCTTTTAAGTGAAGAGCCAAGCAAGTTTGGTAAGTCACAAGCAGGCTTGATTGTTCTGCTACTGCGGTCAGCTCAATTGGTGATGACAATAGCTCTGATGCAAGCTTTCTTGCTGATTGGATTCCTAATGGCTCACCATAGTTTCTTAAATCTACGCTATTTTCATCATGGGTAGGAACATTAATTGATAGTAATTCATTAGACAAATCAAGCTGATCAGCGCCCGGCTTACCTCTTGTTAAATCAATATTCAGTGATTTTGATTTTAATAATTCAAATTTAGATTGAAGATGTTCATCCATAGTATGATAGAAATCAATTGCGTTCATATTAAAACAATTTTGTTATGGAGAATATAACTTTAGTATTAATAATAGTTTTTATGGCTCTTGCTGTTGGGCTACTAATGATCTTTTACTTCAAAAATCAGAAAACAGAGAATATTGAAAATGCATTCAAGGTAATTGCTGCGCAAGTATTGGAAGAGAAAAATTCCTCTCTTACCAAAGAAAACATTGAGAGAGTAAATGTAGTTCTTGAGCCATTTAGAGAACAGATTAAAGAGCTAAATCATCAAATAAGTGACTTAAAAAAAGAGCAAGCTGTTGCAAAGGAATCATTTAAAAATGAAGTTTCAAAAGTCATTGAGCAAACATCGAAGATTAGTATTGATGCAGAAAACCTAACAACTGCACTGAAAGGTGATTCAAAAAAACAAGGTAGTTGGGGTGAAATGGTTCTCGAGAAAACCCTAGAAGAGTCAGGCCTAAGGCTTGGAAAAGATTATCAACTGCAACAAAGTTTTAGGAATACGAAAGGTGAGCTTCTAATACCTGATGCAGTGATTTATTTACCAGGTGAGAGAAATATTATTATTGATTCAAAGGTTAGCTTGAAGAGCTATAAGGCATATATTGATTCGGATAATGAGACAAAGAAAGATGAAGCTCTTAAAAATCATATTACTTCTTTAAAAGATCACATAAAAAATCTTAACTCCAAAGGCTATAACCATATTGAAAAGTTAAATCCACCTGATTACATACTAATCTTTGTACCTTTAGAGTCTGCCCTATCGCTTGCTCTTACAAGCGATTGGGACCTTCAAAGACTAGCAATGCAAAATCAAATTGCTTTTGTAACACCTACAAACCTGATAGCAATTTTAAGAATGGCAGAGAGCCTATGGAAATTAGATGCACAAAATGAAAATGCATCTAATATTGCTAAAAGAGCTGGGCATCTCATCGATAAATTTTCAGGCTTAAATGACGACTTAGAAAATATTGGTAAGTACTTAAATTTAGCTGGCAAGGCATTTGATGCTGCTGATAACAAACTCTCAAGTGGTAAAGGAAATCTCTTTGATCAGATCAAAGAGCTTGAAGCCCTTGGAGCAAAATCAAAGAAACTTATTTCAAAGAAATAAAGATGGAGCATTTAAAACCATGGTTTCAGATCGCATTACCAGTAGTTATTTCAATAAATATTTTCTTTCTTAGCTTTATTGGTCTAATTGCTTTTGCAGAATCTAGTCTGACTTTAGAACATCAGAGAATAATAAATGTGAGTATCAATACGATATCTTTAGGTCTAATGACTTCATTCTTATCAATTTTATTTGGTACTTTTTTTGCAGTGCTAACAACATATTATGATTTTCCTCTGAAAAAAATAATATCGATCGCACTTGTTCTTCCAATTGCATTTCCGCTTTATGTATATGCATTCATATTTGTTGGAGGTCTTGAATACAGCGGTGGTATTGCCACATGGATAAGATCTTTTGATATAGAAATAGGTTCGCCTAGAAATATATTTAGTGGTGCGATTATTTTTAGTTTGTGTGTTTATCCATATATCTACCTATTTACAAAATCTAGGTTAAGCAATATTTCTTTTAGTATTTTTTTAGCATCAAAGTCATTAGGCAATTCAAATGTAAAGACAATATTCAAAGTAATATTGCCATTAGTTAAGCCAGCAATAATTGCTGGTGCAATTCTAGCTTTTTTTGAGGTAATTGCTGATTTTGGAGGGGTTACAGTTTTACAAATTCAAACCTTAACCACCGAGATCTACTCCACTTGGTATGGTCTGCAAGATTTTATTGGTGGTGCGAGATTAAGTATTATTTTGTTTGTAATTGCGATGGTTGTCTTAATCCTTGAGAAAGTTTCGCAAAATCAAAAATCGCTCTCATTAAATTCTGCTGACAAGATTATTCCAATCAAAAGCAGGTATGCGATTTTCCAAACCATCCTATCAATTGTTTTCTTATTAATTGCCTTGGTAGGCCCTTTGGTTCAGCTTCTGGCTTGGATCGATATATCTAATTTTCTGTCATCACTTAGAACTGGATATTTCGCAAATTCTTTAGTATTGGGGGTAATTTGTGCTTTTATAATTCTGATCGTTGGTCTATTAATTTCAATGGGATATAAGTTAGCGGCGTCCTCTTCATTGATTTATCAATTTAGTCTGATTGGCTATGCGGTACCAGGCACAGTTATTGCGGTTGGCTTGATGTTAGTGGTTGATTCGTTTTTTGGTATGAGCATTACTCTATTTGGTATCACAGGCTTAATTATCTGCCTGATAATTCGTTTTTTGCCGATCGGATATAGGTACTTTTCTACGGCACTAGATCAAATTCCTAAAAATAATACTCATGTTCTTGCATTGCATAACTTAAGGCCTTGGCCAGCATTTAAAAGTGGTTATTTAGGCTTTCTGAAAAAGCCTTTTGTGTTTGGGTTCTTATTCATAACAATTGAGTGCATGAAGGAACAGCCTGCAACCCTCTTATTACGGCCTTCAGGATTTGAAACATTATCAACACAGGTTTACAACTTCACTACTGAGGGTCAGTGGGAGTTAGCTGCAAATCCAAGTCTAGTCCTTGTCATTATTAGCACCCTACTTGCTATAATTTTAGTGACAGAATCAAAGCAAAATAAATAAATGAAAAAAACATTTTTATATGAGGATCACCTTTCTCATGGTGCCAAGATGGTTGATTTTTCTGGTTGGAGCATGCCCATCAACTATGGGTCACAAATTGATGAGCATCACCAAGTAAGAAATGATGTTGGTATCTTTGATGTTTCGCACATGAGTATTTTTAAGATCTCAGGTCAAAATGCAGAAAGCTATTTAAGATATATTTTTTCGAATGATGTAAAAAAAATAAGTAGCAAAAATAAGGCCTTATATGGCTTGTTGCTAAACGAAAATGCTGGAATTATTGATGACCTGATTATTTATTGTTTGGAAGGTGATTTCATGATTGTTTCTAATTGCGCTACAAAAGAAAAAAATGAAGCCTGGTATCAAAGACATGCAAGTGAATTTAATGTCTCTGTTGAGTACATTGATAACGAGGGTATTTTGGCTGTTCAGGGTCCTAATTCAATAAAAGTAATTGAAAAAATATTTGGGGGGGAAGCATCATCTCTAAACACAAATGAATGTGTAAAAGTTGATGGGGTGATAATTGCAAAAACAGGCTATACAGGCGAAGAAGGTTTCGAGGTTATATGCGAAAACAAATATCTTCGAAAGATTTGGAATTTCACAATAGAAAGCGGAGCTAAACCCATAGGCCTAGCTGCAAGGGATACGTTAAGACTGGAAGCTGGATTTTGTTTATATGGATCAGATATGGATGAGTCGGTTAATCCACATGCTTGTGGCCTAACTTGGACAGTGGATCTAAATGATGAGGAAAGAGAGTTTATTGGTAAGCAAGCTTTTTTAAATATAAATGAGAAAGATGAACAGAAAATGATTGGAATTCTTCTCAAAGATAAAGGTATTCTAAGGCCAGGATATGAAATTTCTCATAAAGATGGGAAGGGAACAGTTTTATCAGGCACTTTCTCTCCAACGCTTAAAAAAAGTATCGGTCTTGCAAGGGTTGATCAAACAGTTGAACAAAGCGGACTAGTAAAAATTAGAAATAAAGAGCTTGAAATTGAATTTGTTTCACCAAGATTCCTAAAAAAAATATAAAATAGATTATGAGTGAAATTCCTGGTGATTTGAAATTTCTTTCTTCGCACGAATGGGCGAGACTTGAAGATGATGGCACTGTTACTGTGGGTATCAGTGATCATGCTCAAGATTTATTAGGAGACATAGTTTTCATAGAGCTTCCTGAAGTTGGTAAAGAAGTTGAAGCTGAGGGAGATGCTGCAATAGTAGAGTCTGTAAAAGCAGCATCAGATGTCTATACGCCCATCAGTGGAGAAATTATTGAAGTGAATTCAGCTCTGGAGGAACAACCTGAAACGGTGAATGGTTCTCCTTATGATGATGGTTGGTTTTTTAAAGTGAAGCCTATCAATGTAGATGAGATGAGTAATCTGCTAAGCCCAGAAGAATACTCAGAAGTTTGTGAAGACTAAAACATCCTAAATTTGTATGAAAAAAAATCTTAAAGCTGAAAACAGCTCCAATGATAATTACTTAACTAATGTTAAAGAAGCCTTGTGTGGTTTTGCTGCAAGACATATTGGTTTAAGTGCTGATGATATCAACCATATGCTTGATACCTTGGGTTACAAAGATATAGATGCCTTTACTGAGGCAGTTGTTCCAAAGAATATTCTCAATAATGATTTGCCCGATATAGGAGAGCCCTTATCAGAACAAAGTGCTCTTAAAAAACTAAAAGAAATTGCTAAAAAAAATATTGTGGTGAAATCAATGATTGGTCAAGGATATTACTCTGGATATATGCCAAATGTCATCAAGCGAAACGTATTTGAGAATCCAGGCTGGTATACATCCTATACTCCTTATCAAGCTGAAATTTCTCAGGGGCGTTTGGAAGCACTCATTAACTTTCAAACAATGATTGCTGATTTAACAAACCTTGATATTGCTAATGCTTCTCTGTTGGATGAGCCAACTGCTGCTGCTGAAGCCATGACACTTGCTCATAGGTCTTCAAAATCTAAAAGCGATACTTTTCTTGTCGATAAGAATTGTTTTCCACAAACCATTTCAATAGTTAAGGCAAGAGCTAAACCATTAGGCATTAATGTTGAGGTTATTGATTTAAAGGAATCCAATGCAAATGATGCTTTTGGAGCATTGTTCCAGTATCCAGGAAATGATGGCTCAGTTGAGATTTCAACAGAATTGTTAGCGCCTCTAAAAGATAAAGGCATAATCACTATAGCTGCAACAGACTTGCTAGCTCTTACTTTGATCAAAGCACCTGGGGACCTAGGGTTTGATATTGCTATAGGCAACTCTCAGAGGTTTGGTGTTCCACTGGGTTTCGGTGGACCTCATGCTGCATTCATGGCAACAAATGAAAAATTTAAAAGATCTTTGCCAGGCAGGCTCATTGGAGCATCAGTGGATAAGCTTGGAAATACCTCTTACAGACTCTCACTGCAGACTCGTGAGCAACATATTCGAAGGGAAAAGGCTACATCAAATATCTGCACCGCGCAGGCATTGCTTGCAATTATTGCAGGCTTCTATGCTGTTTATCATGGCCCTAAAGGCTTAAAAAACATTGCGCTTTCAATAAATAAGAAAACCGAAAGCTTGGCTAATTTCTTAATTGAAAGTGGTTATGAAATCTTATCTTCAAGTTTCTTCGATACCCTAGTAATTAATACCAAAGACAAAACAGAAGAGATTATTGATGCCGCGGAATCAGCTGGCTACGGCTTCAGAAAATTTGATAATGATCATGTTGCTCTATCTATTGATGAAACCACCGAAGATGAGGATCTAATAATAATTAAAAAAATATTTGAAAATGAAAAGCAGACAAAAATTAAATCAAAGCTAAATTCAATACCTGCTTACGCAAAAAGAGAATCTGGTTACCTTACCCATCCTGTATTTAATACTTATTTTACTGAAACTGAATTACTCAGATATATTAGGAAGTTAAGTGATAAAGACATCGCTCTTGATCGAGCTATGATCCCCCTTGGTTCATGCACAATGAAATTAAATGCAACCTCTGAAATGATTCCGGTTGGCTGGGAAGAATTCTCATCCATTCATCCCTATGCACCCGAGCATCAAGTTAAAGGCTATCTCCAGTTAATAGATAATCTAGAACAAATGCTTGAAAAAATTACTGGCTATAGCGCGATCTCATTACAGCCTAATGCGGGCTCTCAAGGTGAATATGCTGGTTTGTTAGCAATTGATGCTTTTCATAAGAGCAATGGTAACCACAATAGAAAAGTCTGCCTAATACCAGAATCTGCACACGGCACTAATCCAGCTTCTGCCCAAATGGCAGGCATGAAAGTTGTACCTGTTAAATGTGATAAATCTGGCAACATTGATTTAGACGACCTTCAAGATAAGGCAAACAATAATTCAGAAGAACTTGCTGGAATTATGATTACATATCCCTCTACGCATGGAGTGTTTGAAGAAACAGTAACAGAAGTCTGTAATGTTATTCATTCCCATGGTGGCAAGGTATATATAGATGGAGCTAACCTAAATGCAATGGTATCTCTTTGTAAGCCTGGTTTATTTGGTGGGGATGTTTCTCACTTAAATCTTCATAAAACTTTTTGTATACCGCATGGCGGAGGTGGTCCTGGAGTCGGACCTATTGGAGTAGTAGAAGAATTATCAGACTACTTACCCTCTGATCCTCTTACATATTCAGATGAAAATATAACTGGTCCAATCTCAGCTTCAAATTTTGGAAGTGCTTCAATTCTCCCAATCAGCTGGATGTACATTCAGATGATGGGCTCACAGGCTTTGCGATTAGCTACACAAGTAGCCATCCTGAGCGCTAACTATATTGCCCATAAGTTAAAGGAACATTACGCCATTCTTTATACTGGTCAAAATGACATGATTGCACATGAATGCATTATTGATATCAGGCCTTTAAAAGAGAGTATTGGAATTGAAGTAGATGATATTGCAAAACGACTAGTAGACTTTGGCTTCCATGCACCGACAATGTCATTTCCGGTTCCTGGAACTCTGATGATAGAACCTACAGAGAGTGAATCACTAAAAGAGATAGATAGATTTTGTGATGCAATGATTGAAATCAGAAATGAAATAAGTGAAGTTGAGAATGGAGATTACCCGTTGGACAATAATGTTCTTAAACATGCCCCTCATTCAGCAGAGGAAGTTACTAGTGATAGATGGGAGCATCCATACTCAAGAGAGAAAGCTGTTTATCCACTCAAGTATCTAAAAAAATCAAAGTATTGGGTGCCCGTGTCCAGAATTGATAATGTTCACGGTGACAGAAATCTTATGTGCTCTTGTCCTTCAATTAAAGATTTTGATTAATTCTATATTCTGGGCAAGTCCAATATCTCCCAGCCTCTTGTAATTGATATTTTTTCTAATTTTGGATCGGGATTAACTGCTATAGGATTATTAACTTTTTCCAATAAAGGCAGATCATTAATTGAATCACTATAAAAGGTTGCAAGCTCTAAATTAAAACCTTTAATCTTTGCCCACTCGGTCACAAGTTTTAGTTTGCCCTCCCCTAAAGCTGAGGGTGGTAAATATTTCCCGGTACACTTATTGTCAATAAATTCTACTTTTGTACCTAAGTAATCAGCTACCTCTAGCCTCTTTGCTATTGGTTTTACAATAAGTTCATTTGTAGCGCTTGCTATAAGAATCTTGTATCCATCATCTTGATGATCATGAATAATCTTAAGGGCATATATATTGATCATTGGCTCAATGACTTCTTTTACAAATTCAATGGTGAGTTCACTAATTTCAATATGGCTCATCCCAATAAATGATTTAAGAGCAAATTTAGTGTATTCATCAAAATCTAACTTGCCTTTCTTATAGTCGTCCATAAAAGCTTGATTAACATCAAGAGCTGAATTATCAAGAATTGATTTTGCTACCAAGAAATTGATCATGGAATAATCTGAATCACCATTTAGAATGGTATTATCAAGATCAAATATAACTAACTTCTCTTCGCTCATTTATAAATTGAATACTACAAGATACAGAAAAAATGTTGGCCTGATAATTATAAATGATCAAGGGAAAGTCCTGCTGTGCAGAAGAAAAAAAAGCAATTCATGGCAATTTCCTCAAGGTGGCATTGATCAGGGTGAAACTCCCAAAAGAGCTGCTTATAGAGAGTTATACGAAGAAGTAAATATTAAAAGGAATGAAATAAAATTTATAGGCTCAACAAATTTTTGGGCAACATACGAACTTCCAGATGAGTATAAAAAAAATAAAAAAAATCTCAAAGGCTTTTTAGGTCAAAAGCAAAAATGGTATTTATTTAAACTATATAAAGATACAGACATACATTTTAACAATGATGATGATCAGGAATTTGACGGATATGAATGGGTTAGTTTTTGGTATCCTCTTAGAAAGATTATCTTTTTTAAAAAGGATGTGTATAAAAAAGTTTTGAGATTCTTTTCAAGTCATTATTCTGAGCTTAATGTTAGTTGAAATATTACTTTTGATTGGCGTTGGAGCTATAGCAGGTTTGGTGGCTGGGCTTCTTGGTGTTGGTGGTGGGACAATTATCGTTCCTGCATTAATTTTTCTTTTTGAATTTTCAGATACAAATACCAATCAAATAATTCAAATGGCAGTTGCTACTTCAATGGCATGTATTGTGATTACAAGCATTTCTTCAACTTATGCACATCATCAAAAAAATGGTGTTATGTGGAACCTAGTTAAATCAATGGGTATGGGTATACCCCTAGGAGCTTTGTTGGGTGTGGTATTGGTTAACTTAATTTCAGGATTTCTTTTAAAGATTTTAATTGTCATTTTTATGATTTTTATAGGCATTAATATGCTCTCAAGTAAAATTAAAGTGACTAAAAACATCATGCTCAAAAATACTAATCATTTTTTTCCTGGTTCAATAATTGGCTTTCTATCAATTCCCTTAGGAATCGGAGGAGGAACCTTTACTGTCCCATATCTAAAATCACTTGGGCATGACATTAGAAAAGCAATTGGTACCTCCGCAGCTTGTGGAATTGTGATAGCAGTAATTGCAACAATTTTCTTTAGCCTACCAATAGAATTAGCTTCACTCCGGCTCAATGAAAATCTTATCTATTGGCCTGGAGTGTTTTGGATTAGCTTCAGCAGCATTATCTTTTCAAGATTAGGTGCTAGACTAACCTATCTAATCAAAGAGGATCTCTTAAAAAGAATATTTGGAGTCTTCGTTTTTGTCATTGCAATTTTTTTAGTTATTTGAATGATTGAACTTCCAGAATTTTTTAATAATCCGAGCATTATTGAAATAGGTAATTTTAGAATTCAGTACTATGCGTTAACATGGATTCTTTCAGCGATATTAATCTTTCAGCATTTAAAACGAAGTAAAATCTTAGCAGCTCAGGGGCTTTCTCATGAACAAATTAACGACATGGTTTTTATATGGGGCCTCTTCTTTGGAGCGATGTTCGGCGGTCGTGTGGGGTATATGATTTTTTATGGAACTGAACAACTAATATCAAATCCTTTAAGTTTATTTTATGTGTGGCAGGGAGGCCTTAGCTTTCACGGCGGATTATTGGGTGTCATAGCTAGCATGTTTTTATTTTCTGTTAAGAAAAAAATAAGCTTTTTATCAATCATGGATGCGGTAGCTCTCAGCATGCCTATTGGCCTTGGTCTTGTGAGATTGGGAAACTTCTTAAACGGAGAATTATTTGGTAAGCCCACAAGTGGATCATGGGGCTTTATATTTCCTACTGACCCATATGGGTATCCAAGACATCCTTCACAAATCTATGAACTTATTCTGGAAGGGTTTGTTTTGTTCTATGTTTTATATTTAGTTAGTAAATTAAAGCCTAAACCAGGTGTTGTTGCATCATCACTACTTGTTTTCTATGGATTATTTAGATTCTCGGTAGAGTTTTTTAGAGAGCCTGATGCTCATTTAGGTTACCTCACATTTAACTTGAGTATGGGTCAAATTTTATCCTTGCCAATGATAATTATTGGGATAATATTGGTATTCTTCTTTTCAAATAAACATGCAAAACTATCTTGAGCTTTTAAAAGAAATTCTAGATTCCGGTGAAGAAAAATCTGATAGAACTGGGGTTGGGACAATTGGTTTATTTGGCAAACAACTTAGGTTTAACTTACAAGATGGTTTTCCTGCGGTAACGACCAAGAAGCTTGCTTGGAAAGGAGTTGTATCAGAATTACTTTGGTTTTTAGAGGGTTCTGATGATGAGCGTAGACTCGCTGAAATAAGATTTAATGAGTCCAGGGAAAACCTAACTGATCAAGGCAAATTTTCTACGATCTGGACTGATAATGCTGATAATCAAGGTGTCTCACTTGGATACACCAATTCTGAAACTGAAAAAAGACTTGGGCCGATCTATGGTGTTCAATGGAGAAATTGGGGAGGTAAAGATCAAATAAAAGAGCTGATTAAAAACCTTAAACATAATCCACACAGTCGAAGGCATATTCTTACCGCATGGAATGTTGGCGAGATAGATCAGATGGCTCTTCCTCCATGTCATGTGATGTCCCAATTTTATGTTAGTAATAAGTCTGAGCTTTCATGCCATATGTATCAACGAAGTGCGGACATGTTTTTGGGTGTTCCCTTTAATATCGCTAGCTATGCTCTGCTCACACATATCCTTGCAAGCATCATTGAATTAGAGGTTGGAGATTTTGTTCATTCCTTTGGCGATTGTCATATCTATATGAACTGTGTCGAACAGGTAAATGAACAAATTTCCCGAGAGCCAAAAAAACTTCCTAAACTTAAGATGCCACATATTAAATCAATCGATGAATTAAATACTTTTTCTTTGGATGATTTTGTATTAGATGGCTATGATCCGCATCCAGCGATAACTGCAGAAATGGCCGTATAAATATGTCAGTGATATCTCATTTAGTTGCTATGGCAAAAAATAGAGTTATTGGGGTCAATAATGGCCTTCCATGGAATTTGCCGGATGACCTAAATCACTTTAAACAATATACATTGAATAAACCGATAGTCATGGGTAGAAAGACTTTTGAATCAATTGGAAAACCTTTACCTCAAAGAGTAAATATTGTGATTTCTAGGTCTCTATCAGAAATTAGTGGTGTAAATGTTTTTAGTGAAGTGGAAGATGGAATTGCTTTTGCAAATCAATATAACGAGAAAAACCAATTAGGAGATGAAGTAATAATAATTGGTGGGGCACAAATCTTTAATGAGACTCTTCCTATAATGAATAGGCTAGTGTTAACGCAAGTTGATTGTGAAATTGCTGGTGATGTCTTCTATCCCGAAATTGATATGCATAATTTTTCAAGAAAAAATGTATCAAAACATTTAAAGGATGAAAAAAATCAATTTGATTTTAGTATAGATTTATATGAAAAAATTTAGGAGTTTTGCTCTATAAATTCTCGTCTGAGCTGTAAGTTCCTAACTCTTACTTCTTCATTTTCAGAATACTTTATCCAAGAATTTGCTGTTTTCTTGATACGCTTATCATCATCTCTGGCAGCCATTCTGAAATATTTCTTGGCATCATCAAAGTTTTGCAGTTCAAAAAATGCCTGACCTAGCACTAAATGAGCTTGGGAGGTCTTCTTAAGTCCGCCTTTCTTGATGCCGTTTTGAATTGCGACAATCGCATCATCTAATCTGTCTTCAAATAAGTAAAGGTTCCCCAAAAGAATAAATGTCTCACCATCTTTGGCTAATTTTGCTGCTTGCTCTAAGACAGGAATTGCTTTGTCGATTTCTTGAGCCATTCTCCAGGAGTCAGCTAATACTTTTAAGTTTTTAAACGTATCTTTTACAACTGGTTTGAGCTCCTCTTTTTCTGTTTCTTCATCCTTAACAAGGACTTGTTTTTCTTGACCGTCAACAATTACTTGAGCAGCCCAGTATGGGTTTTTGTTTAATAAAAGAAGTTGGGCAAGCGCCATATACTCAGATTCTTTGTCTAGAAGATCTTTCATATAGGCAGCTTTAAGCGTAATCATGTAATCAACCTCTCTATCCATCTGTGAATAGACGCCGCCTAGCTGGAGAAAATATTGTTTTTTAGGGTAGTAGTTAACTAAGATTTCATAAATCTCTAACCGCTTTTCCAATGACTCTTGTTTTGTCATTTTTTTTGCATCCAATAATTCTGCATAACAAGCTGCTAACAGGACATACCAATTTTCTTTAGGTCTATATTCTTCAACTTCCTCTGCTAACCTAACAGCTTCTAGCATATTATCTCTAGCCTTGATAAAGTCATCTATTTGATAATAGGCTGTTGCTAATAATGAGTAAGATTGAGCTGTAACTTTCTCAACCTCATCCATCCATCTAAGAATATAATCAATCCCTTTTTTGAAATTGCCCTTGACCATATAAAGTTGTGCGACTGTAAATAGGGAAGCAGTTCTAAGTGGGATGGTTGCTTCTGGTTCTTGGAGCAATTGTTCGTAAGCATACATTGCTCTGTCATAATCCTCATCACTAAAATATACATATCCCCAATAATTCCACATAACCGATCTGTCATAACTTTTAAGTTCATCTTTATTGGTTAATAACTCATTTAAGATTACCCTAACAGTAACCCAGTCTGGGTCTTCTTTACCTTCCTCATTAACTCTCTCTAATGCCTCTACAACTTTAGTGATTTTTTTTGCAGTACTTGTTTGAAGAACACGAGCTTTTCGGTATTTTTGCTTCATGTTATCATTTTGATTCTTTTGGGTGCCTGCTTGCGCATTGAGATCAAAAGAGAGCGGAGCAGTTATTAGTAAAGAGGCAACGAAGATAAAGCTTATAAAATTTCTCATACTAGGCATCCTCCAAAATAAATGTAAATTTATGTGGTACATCAGGCACTGGGACTGCTTTTCCATCTACGATTTTAGGCTTGTACTTTAATTTAAGTGCCGCACGTTTTGCTGAGCTATTAAAAATTGAGCAAGGCCTAAATTCGGTTGCGGGATCCCTTGGATCTCCACAAGCACCTTCTAGAGCTTCAACATTTTCAACGGTTCCTGTTTCCGTTATGGTGAAAGCAACGATTGAATACCCCATGATGCCTCTTTCTTGAGCTCTTCTTGGATAAATTGGTGTGACTTTAAATAATGGGATGTACTCTCCGTCTCTAAAAAACCCACTTCCAGCTGTGAAATTAGCTTTTGGCTTTGGCACTGCAACCTGCACATTATCAACTGGAGATAAATCTAATTCTGGTTGAGCGATGTCTTCAGGTTGTTCTTCAGGCTCCTCGGGTTTTTCAAAATCGTCAAAAAGAGTATCGATATCTCTTTCTGGCATGATGACATCAGCTAATTTTCTTGAATTATCCGTTTTGATACCCGTATCACCAAGAGATATCAATGCAACCATAAGAAAAAATAACGCGACAGTTATAAATGTAGCTAAAGCGCCTCCAGCTAGAAACTTATTATATTCAAAAGCTTTATTTATTAGGTCGTATAAAGGTGCAAGTGCTTTATTAATAGGATCTGTAATCGATTTCAGCACTCCGTCCATGATGTTATTTTGGTTCAGATGCTAGTGATATGTTGAACACTCCTGCATCACGTGCTCCGTCCATTACTTGAATAATTGTATCAGCCATTGCTTTTTCATCAGCCTGAATCACTACTGACCCTTGTGGATTATCTGCAAGAAGTTTTACAACGTTAGCTTTTACTTGTCTTGCATCGATTCTTCTTCCATCCATCCAGATTTCACCTGTAGGCCCAACGGCAATTAAGATAGCTGCATTTTCTTGAACTTCAGAAGTCTCAGCATCTGGACGGTTGATTTCTAAACCTGGCTCTTTAATAAAGTTTGCTGTAACAATAAAAAAGATAAGCATGATGAAAACAACATCAAGCATTGGAGTTAGATTAATTTCGCTTTCTTCTTCTTGAACAGCTGATGATATTGCATTTCTTCTCACAATAATCTCCTTTTAGTTTTTAATAAGTTCTTTAAGATGGATTTCTTCATTATTTTTTGCTGCGTTTAAATAAATTGTAGCAAAAACTCCAGAAAGTGCTGTTGTCATGCCAGCCATCGTTGGAAGGGTAGCCTTAGAGACACCACCTGCCATTGATCTTGCATCTCCACCACCGGTAAAAGCCATAACTTGGAATACCTCAATCATTCCGGTCACGGTTCCAAGCAGTCCAAATAATGGAGCGAGAGCAACGCAGGTTTGAATCAAAGACATATGCTTGTTGATCTCTTCTTTAGCTTCGGACCTCAACTTATCTTTGATTTGTGATGCCTTCCAGCTAGAGTGATCAGAAATCTCATTCCATTGTTTGACTAGGGGCTTAATAAACTCTTTATGGCCTGAATTAAAGTACCAAATTCTTTCTAGAATAAGTGCCCACATGAAAAGGGCCAAAAATGCTATTAACCAAAGCACCATTCCCCCAGCTGACATAAAGTCATTGAGAGAATCAAATGCTTCGAAAATAGCGTACATTTAATTATCTATTCTCAGAATGCTCTGCAACAATCCCAGTACTTTGCTCCTCTAGCACATTGATAATTCCTCTTGCAGAGGAGTTAGCAAATGAATGGAGTAAGGTTGTTGGTATTGCAACAACAAGACCAAGAACAGTAGTAACTAGTGCTTGTGATATACCTCCTGCCATGATCTTAGGGTCACCGGTTCCAAATAAAGTAATTTGTTGGAAAGTAACAATCATACCTGTAACAGTACCTAACAGTCCTGCCAATGGAGCTACAACTGATATGATTTTTACAACATTGATGCCTCTCTCAATTGCTGGCCTTTCAGACATAATTGCTTCTGCAAGCTTGAGTTCTAGTGTTTCAATATCCTTATCAAGATTATCATTGCCCACTTTCATAACTCTACCTAATGGGTTGTTAGCATTAGGTTTCTTAGCAGATGATTGAGCTTTAACAGCTCTTCCCATCATATAAAGTTGATAGAGTTTCCAAAGAGCAATAACTACACCAAAGAAACCTACAAAGATAATGATATATCCGACCTCTCTACCCTGATTAATTCTCTCAAGTAAGCTCGGAGCAAGAATCAAGTTAGCCAATAAACTCCCGCCTGCAGGCCCTGTTGGGTCAACACCAAATTTAATGATTTCACCCGCTAATGCATCAGAAATATCACCAGCACCGCCTCTATACTTTCTTTCAGGTTGTTTTGGAAGAAAGGCATATTGGCCTTTTGATGCAACATATTCTAAATATTTTCCATCACAGATTGCATTGTAGAGTCCCACCCTTACTACATCACAAGTAGTGCTTTCTCCATCGAGACCAATAACACTAGTAGTAAATCTAGTAACCTCTGATCCAGCAACCATTTCTCTTTGCAACTCAAACCAAAGTCTTTCAAGCTCTGTAATAGTTGGAAGCTCAGTAGCATCAGACATTTTCTTGGCCAGCTCATTTAAGAACGTTTCCCTCTCTCTTCCGTACTCAGCAGCAGTTAAAGATTCAGAGAATAATGAACTTGCCTCACCAGCTGTACTTTGAAGGTGTCCAAAAAGCTCAACCAAAGAACCCAGCTCTTTTTTATATGCTTCTTCTTTTACCTTTAAGATTTCTTCATTTTTCTTGTACTCAGCTTCTAATTGATCAGCTATCCTCTCTTGCCTAGCTAGCTCTCTTTTTTCTGCAGCTAGAATAGATGCTTGTTTGCTCTTTTCGGCAAGGAATGTCTGCTCACGCTTTGTATTTTCATTTTGCTCAGTTGTTCTGCCCTCTTGGACTAACTGGAGCAAACCTTGAATTGTAGTTGGTTCGCCCTCAGCATCTGTTTCTTGTGCTATAAAAGGTATAGATAGGAAAAATGCTATTAAAAACGGTATTAAATATAAATTTTTCATTAGGAATTACCTCCCATTTTTACTGGCAACACCAGCATGTCGATAGGAGCTTCTTTCTTGGCCATTCTAATTCCGTCTCTTACTTGAGTTCGGTAACCTCCTGGTAATGACTCCCATGAACCTAGTTCTGGATCCCAATAACCAGTATCTCTTCCATCTTTAGTTTGATAGAACATGCCTAATCTACCCACTCTAAGAATATTCACAACAATTTCTTGATTGTCTAATACTATTGTTTCTTCATAAGCATCAAGCTTTCTACCGTATTCAGCCTCGATGTTAAAGGCTTCCAAGATCTGTCTAACTTGCTCTGAAGCTGTCACCTTGGGGTTAGAAAGTGAGCTTCTTACCAAGTCGATTCTCTGTCTTCTTTCCTCGATATGAAAGGGCGTATCTAAGTTTACGTACTTCTCTAAACCTTCTAGCATTCTTTGAGCTAGTGGTGGTATTTGTCTTTGCATGATTACAACCTGAACAAGTTGCTCATCATATTTGTCCATTAGATCAAGCTGCGCTTGAATTTGGATTCTCTTCTGAGCGTTGTATAGCTTTAAGCCTTCAACTTGCTTTGAGACAACCTTATATTCATTAACAATCTTGTCTGTATCGCTTTCAGTGGAATCAATTTTAGCTTGAGATTGTGCTGATAAATTGGTGTTATCCTTGCCTACATCTAAAACCAACTCCATTTCTGAAGCGGTGAGCGATGCGCACAAGATCCCAGCAATTACTAATTTATTACGTAACATATTAGACCCCTTGTGATTCGAGAAAATTAATACTAACAGAAGACATTGTAATGACAAAATATAATTTCAACTGCTTTACCTACTCTTAATCCTATATTTTTTTTTAATTTTATTGTTTAATTATATTCTAAAACAACTTTGGCATAAATTTTGGAGTTTTTGCTAAATATTCCTTGTATGAGTCTAAATGCCCCCACTTCTTCTTTGCTTTGTTTTCGAGCATTCTTACCCCGCTTACATAGTTAATAAGCAAATAAGAAAAAACAGGCGATATTAGAGCTGCATAAGAGAGTCCCGACATGTATTCGACGGACATTATGCTAATTCCTGCCCAAACCAAAAACTCACCAAAGTAGTTTGGATGTCTAGATCTTGACCATAAGCCAACGTTTATAAATTTATCTTTGTTTTCAGGCAAGGAATTAAATTTAGTTTTTTGGTTATCAGCGATTACCTCTAAAAAAAACCCAATAATAAATAAAGCCAAACCCGCTATAAAAATAGTCGAGATATCAAGCATCATAGAGCTTGTTAAGGCAACCAGTGCAGATGCAGAGCATATGCATACCCATAAGCCTTGCAAAGTCCATGTCATTAGTAATCGAGGTGGATTAACTTTGATATCAGCAAATCTTTTATCCTCTCCAGCTTTATGAATTCTCATGAATAAAAATGAGCCAAGCCTAAGAGCCCAAATGGTTATTGCCCCGGCGATAATAATTTTTGTTATCGATAGAACGTTAAATAATGAGGCTAAGTAAATAGATATCAGCATTAAAGTTACATATGTGATACTGCCTGTAAGATCATAAAACTTTTCTGTTTTTAAAATTACAGATGGGATATATGCTATCCATTGGATGAGGAATGACAATCCAAAAAGTAAAATCAAAGCTGGATGGTCATTAAAAATCAATGACTCTCCAGAAATCATCCATGAAAATAGCAGTGCAAAAATTACAACCCCAAGGGTTATTACTATATCAATCAAAATTTACTCCCAGCCACATTCAAGCCCATCATTTTGCTCATCAAGCCATTCTTTTAGTGGCATGTAGTAGTTTAGCATTGAGGTTCCGCTTAAAGACCTTGATCCTGTTATTTTTTCAAATGCATCTTGCCAAGGAACACTTTGTCCTAAGCTAAGCATATCTCTTAAGCTTTCCCCAGCAATTTTACTGTTATATATAGAGCACTCATGAAGTGGTCCCTGAAATCCAATTTTTTTACATAAAGCTTCATGAAACTGATATTGCATGATCCTAGCAAGATAATATCTTGTGTAGGGAGTATTGCCAGGAATGTGATATTTAGCTCCTGGATCGAATGCATCTATGGATCTTTGAGCTGGAGATGTTATTCCTTGGTACTCCCTTCTAAGGTCCCACCAGCTAGAATTAAGTTCTTGATTACTGGTTATTCCTTCAAAAACACCTCCCCTCCATCTATCAAGCATTAATGTCCATGGAACTCCTACGACGCCATCTAAAGCTTGCTGCATTAATAATGCTATGGGATCGCTATTTGCTGCATCAGCTTCTTCTTTTGAAATGAAGCCAATCCTTTCAAGATAATCTGGTGTTATCGAAAGAGCTAGTAAGTCTCCAACTGCTTCATGGAAGCCATCATTAGCCCCACCTTCAAATACGCTAGGAAGATGATTGTATGCTTGATAATAAAATATATGTCCTAATTCATGGTGAATTGTCGTGAAATCTTCTGCATTTTTCTCAATACACATCTTAATCCTTAGATCTTCATTGGAGTCAAGATTCCAAGCTGATGCATGACATACAACATCGCGATCCTGTGGTTTTACAAAAAGGGATCTGTCC
>MDTB01083114.1_pt1 | contig 32722 bp, 31 predicted proteins | sample 811161 | NCBI WGS metagenome assembly MDTB01 (sample SAMN05326650, study PRJNA326480) | marine metagenome | isolation source: seawater | place: Mediterranean Sea | collected 2009 | reverse complement strand
TCCTTGAATTTTGTCATTTATTATTGTTTGCCCGTCTATTGGTGATTTTATTCTAATACAGAACTGAGCATTTTTAGGATGATCTATTTTATCTCTCCATTTGCTTTTAAATTTTATATTATTTTTTTTTAGTTCTAGAATTTCGTCCTCAGTATGAAAACATTTATATGCTGAGTTATTATCAATTAATTGATTGATAATTTTCTTATGTTCTTTGACATTTTTACTCTGATAAATGATTTTACCATCATACTTTATACCCAACCAGTCAAGCCCCTTTAAAATTGAATTTATCGATTCTTTTTTATTTCTTGTTTGGTCAGTATCTTCAATTCTTATTTTAAATTTTCCACCGCTAGACTTAGCATGAATAAAATTAAATAGAGCTGTTCTAATTCCACCAAGGTGAAGAAGGCCTGTAGGTGATGGCGCAAATCTAGTTACAGTTTCCATTTTTTAGAATTTTCTGATTAACCCTGCCAACGTGCCTTGTATTTTAACTCTATCCTCTCCGAATAATCTAATTTTATAATTTTTATTAGCAGGTTCAAGAGCTTTAGAATTTTTGAAAGATCTAAATCTTTTTAGAGTAACTTCATTTTGATCTATTAAAGCTACTACAATATCGCCAGAATTAGCAACTTCTGTTTTTCTTATAACAACAATATCACCGTCATAAATTCCGGCATCAATCATTGAATCTCCAGTAACTTCTAGAGTGAAATGTTCGTCTTTGTTATTTACAAGATAATTAGGTACTGAAATGTACTCAAAACTTTCCGTAATGGCTTCAATAGGATTGCCAGCAGCAATTCTTCCGAGGAATGGTAGATCTTTTTCTTTTTCATTAACATTTGTATTGATACTCAGTGCTCTGGCCTTATGAGGAAGCCTATTAACAAAACCTTTTTCTTCTAAACTTAACAATAGTTTGTGAATACCTGATTTTGATTTAATTTGCAAAAAATCTCTCATCTCGTCAAAAGTAGGGTAGACACGATTTTTATTGTGATAATCAATTAAAAAGTCTAATAACTTTTTTTGTTTTAAAGTTAACATAATAAATGTTCTACATAAGTTCTACCGGTTAGTCAAGTCATATCTTATTGTTAATTATATCATCATATAGTAGTACATCGCATTTCATGCCTTTTTTTAATTTTTCTTCATAAGGTTTTCTAACAAGAATTCCATTTGATTCACTTAAAATTTTCATTTGCCCACTATCTTGTTTTGAATAAACATTAAATAGTTTAGGATTAGTTTTTAATGTTTTAATTCTTAAAAATAATGTTAAGTGATTATTTTTTTTTAAATTCTTATTAATAATAAGTCTTGTCTTTGAAATATTAAGGTAGTCGCTACCATAAAAACAGTTAACGAACTTAGAAAAAAAAAAAACTAATGATGTAAAACATGAAACAGGATTACCTGGTAAACCCAAAAAAAATCTATTTTTTGAAAATTTTCCGAAAGTTGTTGGTTTTCCTGGTTTTATTGTGACCCTATCAAATAAAATTTTCATTTTTTGTTTAAACATAACTTTTTTAACTAAATCATACTTACCTTGTGAAATACCTCCTGAGGTAATAAGGATGTCAAAGTTACCAAGTTTTTTAATTAATTTTTCTAAGTCTTCAGTTTTGTCTTTCACAGCATAAATATTCTTAAGATTACCTCCAAACTCATCAACTATTTTTTTTATCATTATTTGATTTGTTGATATAACTAGTGGACTTTTATTCTTGTATGATATTAGCTCATCTCCAGTTATTATTACTATCACATCTGGTTTTTTGAAAACTTTGATTTTTTTTATTCTCATTGTTGCAGCTAAAGCAACTGTTCTGCAACTCATTTTTGTATTTTTACTAATACACAACTCATCTTTTTTAAAATCACTTCCTTTAATTCTTATATAATTTTGAAATTTTCTTTCTTTAATTATTAATTTATTTCTAGAAATTAAAAATTGTTCCTTTGGAATTATAATTTTGTTTTTACCTGGAATAATTCCCCCAGTGAAAATTAGTTTAGATTCACCTTTACTAAAATCATTTGTAAAACCATCTCCTGCCTTGATTTCACCCACAATTTTAATTTCTTCTAATTGTAAATCCGATTTAAATATTACAGCTCCATCCATTGAGGAAAGATTTTCCCGTGGATAATCACATTTCGAATGTAAATCAGATGCAAGTATTCTCCCTAAACTTTCATAAACATCGATAAATTCAGAATTTAAAGATTTTGATACATTTTTCTGTATTAAATTTAGTGCACTTTCAAAACTAATCATTTTTAAAAGTACCTGATTTACCACCTTTTTTAGATAAAAGTTTTAACTCACTCATAATTATCTTTTTATCTAATGATTTGCACATATCATAGATTACTAATCCAGCAATTGAACAAGCTGTTAATGCTTCCATTTCAACACCTGTTGAAAATTGAGTTTTAATCTCTGATAATATTTGAACGGATAGATTTTTTTTATCAACTTTAAAATCAATATCAATGAAGGATATTGGTAAATTATGACATAAAGGAATCAATTCTGAAGTTTTTTTAGCAGCAGAAATTCCTGCTGATCTAGCAATATTAAATATTTCACCCTTCGGTGAATTATTATTAATAATTTTTTTGAAGGTTTTTTCTGAGAAATTTAAACTTAATGTAGCCATGGCAGCTCTATTCGTAAGTTTTTTTTTTGAAATATCAACCATAGAAATTTTATTATTTTTTAGGTGTGAAAATGTCATTTTTTAATTATTTTTTTTGTTTCTTCATAAATATTATACGATTTCATTAAGGTCTCTCCAATTAAAAAAGCATTAGCTCCACTTTTAGTAAACTTTTTCAAGTCATCATTACAGGTTAATCCGCTTTCACAAATTTTAATTGTTTTACTAGGGATTTTGCTTGAAAGTAAATGAAATGTATTCTTATCAACATCTAAGGTTTTTAAATTCCTATTATTAATTCCAATACAATTTACTTCCAACTTTACGGCACGTTTTAACTCCTCTTCATTATGTACTTCACATATTACATCCATTCCTAATTTGTTTGATAGATTATAAAAAACTTTTACTTGTAAATCACTTAGGATTGCTAAAATCAGTAAAATACAGTCTGCACCCGCGTGGTAACTTTCAATGATTTGCCATTCATCAATGATAAAATCTTTTCTTAAAATTGGGATGTTTACAGATTTTTTTATTTGTGAAATGTAATTGATATTTCCACCGAAGTAGTTTTTTTCAGTTAAAACAGAAAGGCATTTTGCTCCAGCTTTTTCATAATCAATAGCAATTTGAATAGGATCAAATTTCTTACAAATTAGCCCTTTACTTGGAGAGCTCTTTTTAATTTCAGCGATTAAATTAAAGTTATTATTGTCATTAGTAATTAAATGTTTAAAAAAATCTCTGGTTTTTATTTTTTGTGTAAAGGGGTTAACTTTTTTTTTTAAAAGATTAATTTCCTTACGTTTAAGTTGACATATTTTGTCTAAAATATTCATATTATGATGTAATTAATGAATTTAATTTTTTAAGACCTAGACCATTATCAATATTCATAGTGGCTTTAGAAACACCTTCTTTTATATTTTTAACTTTATCGCATATAAATAAGCCTGCAGCGGTATTTAATATAACATTATCCCTTATTGCACCACTTTCACCCTCAAAGAAGCGCCGCATAATGAATGCATTTTCTTCGGGAGTCCCACCTTTTAACTCACCTTGTTTTCTTATTTTAAAACCAATCTCTTTTGGGTCAAGTATCTTAACTTTGCTAATTTTATTTTTTTTTACTTCAATAATATAATTTTTTGAGGTCGTGGTTAATTCATCATATCCTTTTTCTCCAAATACAACCCATGCCTTTTTTAAGTTCATTTTACTCAGACACTTTGCATGAGTAAGCAAATTTTCATAATTGCTGACACCTAAAAGTTGATATTTTAATTTTAATGGGTTTAAAAGTGGACCTAAAAGATTAAAAATTGTTTTAAAAGGTAAAGATTTTCTAACCTCTGCAACTTGTTTTAACGAACCGTGAAAATTTGGAGCAAATAGAAAACAAATACCATTAGTTTTTAGAGTTTTTTTTATATGACTTAATTCAGATGATGTATTAATTCCTAGTGATTCTAAAACATCAAAACTCCCAGATTTTGATGTAATACTTCTATTTCCATGCTTAGAAATTTTAACATTAAATGTAGAGAGAAGGATTGAGGTCGCTGTCGAAAAATTAAAGCTTCCTTTGTTATCACCGCCTGTGCCACAAGTGTCCATAAATTCATCTTCAATGTTTATTTTTTTACATTTTTTTTTTAAGTAATTAGTAAATGCATGTATTTCGTTAAAAGATTCTTTTTTTTTGTGTAGTAAAGTTAAAATTGATGATAATTGAATATTACTAATATTTGAATTAAAAATGTTTTCTACTAAAAGACTTGCTTCTGAAAAGGAGAGATCTTTTTCATTTAAAAGATTATTAAAAATTGTTTTCATTTTGATTCTCCAATTTTAATTATTTAGTATTAAAGCTTATAAAATTTTTTAATAACTGATGTCCAGAATCTGTGGCAATGCTTTCTGGGTGAAATTGAACTCCAAAAATAGGGATATTTGAGTGTTCAATTGCCATAACTGTGCCATCTTTGATTGTTGCAGTTATATTGAAATTTTTTGGAATACTATTTTTTTTTACAATTAATGAATGATATCTAGTAGCATTGAATGGATTGTTAATATTTTTAAAAAGATTAGTGTTTTCATGATAAATTTCACTTACCTTTCCATGGACGGGTTTTCCACTTTGTATTACTATTCCACCAAATGCCTCTGCTATTGCTTGGTGACCAAGACAAACGCCGAGCATTGGAATTGGTTTTGGTAACTTTGAATTTTTTTTTATTAATTCCAAACAAATTCCAGAATTTTTTGGTGAGCTAGGTCCAGGAGAAATAACAAGAAATTTTGGTTTTAATTTAAATATTTTTTCAACAGAAATCTCATCATTCCTGAAAACTTTCACTGACTGACCTATTTCTTGAAAATAGTGAACCAAATTATAGGTAAAGCTATCGTAGTTATCTATTAGAATTAGCATTATTTTAGATTATCTGCATATTTGCATGCTGTTAATATTGCTAAGGCTTTATTTTCTGTTTCCTTGAACTCGTTTAAGGGTTTGCTGTCAGCAACAATACCTGCACCTGCTTGCACATATATTTGTTTTTCCTTAATTAACGCAGTTCTTAATGCTATGCAAGTATTGATGTTACCATTATTTGAAATGTATCCAACTGAACCCGCATAAATGTTTCTTCTACTTTTTTCTAATTCCTCGATAATCTCAATTGCCCGTATTTTTGGAGCACCTGTGACTGTTCCAGCAGGAAATCCACTAAACAAAACATCTGTACTATTTTTTTTTTTGTTAATTTTTCCTTCGATATTTGAAACAATATGCATTACGTGAGAAAAATATTCAATATACATTTTATTAGTAACTTCAACGGTGCCAGCTTGTGTGACTCTACTAATATCATTTCTTCCTAAATCTAGTAACATTAAATGTTCAGATATTTCTTTGGGATCACTGAGTAAGTCTCTTTCAAGTTTTTTGTCTTCTTGTTTTGTTTGACCTCTTTTTCTTGTTCCTGCAATAGGCCTAATTGTAACTTTATCATTTTCTAACTTAATCAAAATTTCCGGGCTTGAGCCAACGATTACAAAATCCTTAAAATTCATGAAAAAGAGATATGGTGATGGATTTAAGTGTCTTAAAGCTCTGTAAATTGACATTGGGCTTGATTTTATTTTTGATTTAAAAAGTCTCGACAAAACAACTTGAAAAATCTCACCCTCAAAAATGTATTTTTTGGCTTTCTCAACCATTTTTTTGAATTCTAAGTAAGTTGTGTTGGATTTTACATTTTTAAAAATATCTGCTTTACTGTTTAAGTTGTGAAGATTCAAGTTATTTTTCTTTAGAGGTTTAGTTATTCTTTGAATCAAATTTGTGACTTCTAATTTGGCTATTTTGAAAGTTTCTAATGCATTTTTTTGATTAGGAGAGATGATTTTACTTATGTAAAGTTTATCATTCACATTATCAAAAACTAACGTTAAAGACGGTCTTATAAAAATTGATTCAGGCAAATTAAGTCTATCCTTTTTAATCATTTCAACATTTTCAAAGTATTTAATCATTTCGTACCCAAGGTATCCAAATAAACCACAAGCAATAGAAGGTAATTTATGTGGAATTTTTAATTTATTTTCTTCTATAACTTTTCTTAGGCTATCCAGTGGATCAGAATAAACCTTTTTTCTAACAACTTTCTCATTTGTTTTTTTTATTTTAGAAATACCATCTTTACATTCCCAAATTAAATCTGGTTTCAATCCAATTACAGAATATCTGCCTTTTTGACTTCCTCTTTCTACAGATTCGAATAAGAATAGGTATTTTTCCTTTTGAAGTTTTAGTAAAGTGGAAATTGGGGTGTGGACATCAGCAGCAAATGATGTAAATAAAACTTGTTTAATTCCTGAATCATACTTTTCTTTAAACAGTTTAAGATCAGGTTTTAATATATCCATTGAAGTTTAATTTAATTGATCAATTACATCATCATTAATTGTAATTTTATATTTTTTTCTTAAAGCTTCAGAAAATTGAGCTAAAAGATCGATAGTTATATCATCTTTAATCCTTGAACTAAAATCATCTAGTTCCTTTTTATCTTTTACCAAACTATCAATGATTTCTACCGTCTGAGCTAAAATAATCTCATTAGGTCCTCTTGTTTCAATGTTTACATCATACAACCTGGACTCAAATATTTTACTAATAAGTGGGATTGGTAGGTCACTACTATCTGGAAGAATTCTTGTAAAAGGCTTAACTCCTTTTATTTCAAGATTATTCTTTTTGGCCATAATACTAAAATCTTTATCAGTTTTAATTGTTCTTTGTATTTCATTGGCCCTTTTCATTGCCTTTTCTTTTTTTAACTTATTTGACAGTTGACTTTTAACCTCCTCCAAAGATTCTTCGAGGGAGAGTTGTTTCGGTTCAACTATCTCTGTAACAATACTTATTGCAAGACCTTCATCTTTATCAATATTTATTATATTTCCCTCCTCATTTAAACTTTGATTAAAAATGGTTCTTAAAATTCTTTCATCCTGAAATTTTGAGTTTACTTTTCCATTTTCATCAATTCCAGATCTGTTTATCATTTGAGCTTTAATTAAAGTTACGTCCAATGTTTCTGATATTTCTTCAAACGTACTGCCTGATGACAGAAGATCTTCTAATTCATCTTGCAAGTCAAAAACAGCCTCCTTACCTTTATCGAGTAAAATTTCATTTTTAAAACTATTTTTTACTTCTTTATAAGTTACTTCTTTTTTCTTTTTTATATCAATCAGTTTTACTATATGCCATCCGAAAGTACTTTCGATGGGTTTTGAAATTTCATTCTTTGTTAAAGTAAAAACTGCATCAACAATTTCATCAGGTAATTCATTTTTGGTATTCCAGCCAAGATCTATATCAGCTTCTGTTAAGTTTGCCTTTGTTTTTGCAATTTTTGTAAAATCACTCTTTTTTAAAACATCAAATATTGAACTAGCTTTTTTCTCATCTTGAACCAATATTTGTTTTAGATATCTTCGTTCCGGTTCTATTAACGTTTCTTTTCTCTCTTCATATAAAAGTTGAATTTCATCTTCAGTGACAGTTGATTTTTTTGCATATTTTTTTGCATCCAGTAGAAGTGTTTGGGCACTTCTGAATTCAGTAGAAAGAAATGTTTTTTTATTTTCTTCATAATATTTTTTTATTTCTTGATCTGTAATGTTTCCAATTTTTTCTTTTTGAGAGTCAATGACAACGTAGTCGACTGCTCTCTCTTGTAAATTGTATTCACCTAGTTTATTTTCAATTATCTTGGGTATAATTAAGCTTGACCTAATAGTTTCTACCATTTGCTCTCTTGCAAGGTCTTGACGTGTTCCCTCAACATAACTAGCCTCAGTGTAACCGGATTCTGAAATTAATTGTCTAAACAAAAGTTCGCTGAATTGGCCTAAATCATCTTTAAATGCATCGTCATTTAAAATTTTATCCTTAACATTTCTGTCACTAACAGATAACCCTAATTCTAAAGCTTCATTATTAAATAAGGCCCTATTAATTAAAGAACTTAATGCTCTGTCCACATATCCAAACTCTCTTGATTTCTTTATATCGAGTGAGGCTCCTAATAATTTTCGAATTTCTTCAGTTTGTCTAGAATAAAGGGAGTAAAACTCTTGAGCCGAAACATCAAGTTTACCAACAGAAGCCACTGTGTTTTGTTTCTTTGTTATACCAACTAGATCCTCGGTTCCCCACATAGCAAAACTTATTATTAGTATTGTAAGAAGGGTTCCAAGAACAAACTTGAGAACAATATTTTTAGATGTGTTTCTTAAGGTTGTTAACATGTTTTAAAGATATTAAAAAAGTTGTATAACATATATATGGCACAAAATACATTAATTGTTTCAAATTGGAAGATGAATTTAAATTTAATTAATGCTAAAAAATTAATTTCTAAGCTTAAAAGTTTGAAAATTTCAAAAAATATAAAAAATATCGTTTGTCCTCAATATTTACTTATACCTCATGTAAGAGACTTAATTCAATCATCTCAAATTATTTTAGGTGCTCAAGATTGTCATTCTGAGGAAAAAGGATCTTTTACTGGAGATTCGAGTATTTCACTGATCAAAGAATATGGTTGTAAATATGTAATTGTAGGGCATTCAGAAAGAAGAGAGTATCATAAAGAAGAAAATTTTGATGTTAAAAAAAAAATCAATATTGCAATTAAAAATAATATTATTCCTATTGTTTGTGTGGGGGAGTCGTTTTTACTTAGACAAAAAAAATCATATTTGAAGTTTATCTGTAAACAGTTAGAAGAATGTATACCAAAAAATTTGAAACAATTAATAATTGCCTATGAACCAATTTGGGCTATTGGTTCAGGCTTAACACCAACTATTGAGGATATAATAGAAGTTAAAGAGAGTTGTATAAACTTCTTAAAAAAAAATAAAAAAATTAATGAAATTAAGTTTTTATATGGTGGGTCAGTAAATTCTCAAAATTTTTTTGAAATAAGAGATAAATGTCAAGTTCATGGTGCGCTCATTGGTGGAGCAAGTTTATTAGAAAGAGAAATTACAAAAATTCTAAAAGGAGATTTTTAATTGATTTTTTTCAAATTTTCAATATTGTTTAGATCATGTTTGCTGTAATTTTATCAATCCATATAATTATTTGTGTTTTTCTTATAATTTTAATCTTACTTCAAAGATCTGAAGGAGGTGGATTAGGCATAGGTCAGGCTGGTGGCTCAGGCGGACTTGGTGACTTTCTAACTGCTAGAAGTACTTCTAATATTTTAACTAAAACCACCTCTTTTCTTGCTTTTTGCTTTTTTTTAACAAGTCTTTCTTTAGTATTCATTACCAATTCAAATTATAATCAAGAGTCGATAATTGATTCTTCAGATGATTCCATAATTGACAGATTAGATTTGATACCGGAAGAGTTTGATGTTGAAAAATCAGATGATAATGATCTAACTGTTCCAACGGAGTAAGTAATTTTTTTAAAAAATAATGACTAGATATATTTTTATTACTGGAGGAGTTGTTTCTTCACTTGGTAAAGGTATTGTAACCTCTTCTTTAGCATCATTATTAAAATTATCTAAATTTAAATTAAGAATAAGAAAACTTGACCCTTACTTAAATATTGATCCTGGAACCATGAACCCAGCTCAACATGGCGAAGTTTTTGTTACAGATGATGGAGCAGAAACTGATATGGATCTAGGACATTATGAAAGATTTACAGGAATAATTTCAAAAAAAAATGATAATATTACAACTGGGAAAGTTTATTCTGAAGTTTTAAGAAAGGAAAGAAAAGGTGATTATTTAGGTTCAACTGTTCAAGTCATACCTCATGTAACAGAAGAAATAAAAAAATTTATTAAAAAAGATCTTAAGAATGAGGATTTCGTAATTTGTGAAATCGGTGGAACAGTTGGAGATATAGAAAGCCTACCATTTTTAGAAGCTCTAAGACAATTGAGAAATGAACTTGGTACAGATAGATCACTTTTCATTCACATTACTCTTGTACCTTTCATCTCATCTGCAAATGAGTTTAAAACAAAGCCTACACAACATTCTGTTAAAGAATTACTAGGATTAGGAATTCAACCAGACTTATTAATATGTAGAACTGAAAAAAAGTTTTCATCAGACTCTAAAAAAAAAATATCTCTTTTTTGTAATTTATCTCTTGATTCTGTATTGATGCTTGAGAATGCTCAAACAATTTACGAAGTTCCTCTAAAGTTACATAATGAAGGTCTTTTAAAAAAATTAAACTCACATTTTTCTTTAAAAAAAAAAAAAACAAATTTAGATTTTTGGAATAAATTTCATCAAAAGTTTATAAATTTAAACAAGGAGATAGATATTGCTATCGTAGGAAAATATACAAATCTATCAGAATCATATAAATCTTTAAATGAGGCGCTATTTCATAGTGGTATCTATAATAATACCAAAGTTAATATCTCTTGGATAGATTCTAGAAAAATTGTTGATTTAAATAAAACACAGAAAGTTCTTAAAAATTTTCATGGAATTTTAGTGCCTGGTGGTTTTGGAAAAGAGGGTTCTCTTGGAAAAATAAATGCAATTAAATTTGCAAAAAAATTCAATGTACCTTTTTTAGGAATATGTTTTGGAATGCAATTAGCCATTATTGAATCGTTAAGGGATCTAAAAGGATATGAAAAGTCGTCTTCAACTGAATTTGGCAAAACTGATTTCCCGGCTATCTGTATGATGCATGAATGGGAAAAAGATAAGAAAATTCACAAACAAGATTTAGATAACCTTGGTGGTAGTATGAGATTAGGTTCTTACGAATCAATTTTAAAAAAGGATACATTAATTTTTAAAATATATAAAAAAATAAAAATCTTTGAGCGACATAGGCATAGATATGAAGTAAATTATAATTATTTAAAATCTATTGAAAAGAGTGGTATAACACTGTCTGGTATGTCACCTAATAGAAAACTTGTTGAAATAATTGAAAGAGCAAAACATCCTTGGTTTATTGGTGTTCAGTTTCACCCTGAGTTAAAATCTACGCCTTTTAATCCTCATCCAATTTTTAATTCATTTATTTCAGCTGTATTAAAATTTAAAAATTGTAATAACTGAAATGAGAAAGGTAAAAATAAAAAATGACCTTTTTTTTTCCAATTCAGAGGAAATAAAATTTATACTTGGTCCTTGTCAAATTGAAAGTAGGTCTCATGCATTTGATATTTGTTCAGAAATAGATATTTTATCAAAAAAATTAGACTTTAAATATGTTTATAAAAGTTCTTTCGATAAGGCAAATAGAACTAGTCATAAGAGCAAGAGAGGAGTTGGATTAAAAAAAGGATTAGATATTTTAGCAGAGGTTGGCGAGAAGTTTGGTTGTGCAGTTACAACTGACGTTCATGATGCTAGACAAATTGAAAAAGTAAAAGAGTATATTGATATAATACAAATTCCTGCATTTCTATGTAGGCAAACTGACTTATTAACTGAGGCAGGAAAATCAAACCTTACAATTAATGTAAAAAAAGGACAGTTTCTTTCACCATGGGATATGGAAAATGTAGCAAATAAAATACTTTCAACTGGAAATAAAAAAATTTTATTAACTGAAAGAGGCACCTCATTCGGTTATAATAATTTAGTATCAGATATGAGATCATTGGTAATAATGAAAAAAACTAAATTACCAATTATTTTTGATGCGACACATTCAGTTCAATTACCAGGGGGAAAAGGAAATTCCTCTGACGGTCAATCAAAATTTGTTAGTGTTTTAGCTAAAGCAGCAGTGACTGCAGCAATATCCGGTATTTTTATGGAAACACATGACGACCCTAAAAAAGCTCCCTCTGATGGACCTAACATGGTTCCTTTAAAAAAATTAGGAAAACTTATACATTCAATTAAACTTTATGATAATTTATCAAAAAATGAATTAATTTAATTATGTCTATTATTACGAATGTTTTTGGAAGAGAAATTATTGATAGTAGGGGGGTCCCAACAGTAGAGGTTGAGATTACACTAAACAATTCAATAGCAGAATTAGCATCAGTGCCTTCGGGTGCTTCAACTGGATCTTTCGAGGCACATGAATTAAGAGATAATGATAAAAAAAGATTTTTTTCAAAAGGTGTTCTTAAGTCAATTAATTTCATAAATACTGAAATAAGAGAAACTATAAAGGGGATAGATGTTAGAGAACAAAAAACCATAGATAATATATTAATTGAACTTGATGGTACAAAAAATAAATCAAGGCTAGGGGCAAACTCTATGCTTGCAGTATCTCTTGCTACTGCTCGTGCTGCAGCTAAATTCCATAACGTTTCATTGTTTAGTTATATTGGTAGTATCAACAATAGTTTACCTACGCCTATGATGAATATAGTGAACGGTGGTTGTCATGCTAATAATAGTTTAGATTTTCAAGAATTTATGATTATCCCTTGTGGTTTTGAAACATTTAAGGAAGCTTTAAGAGCTGGGTGCGAAATATTTAACTCCTTAAAAAAGTTATTATCCAAAGATAATTTTTCGATTTCAGTGGGAGATGAAGGTGGATTTGCACCAGAATTTAAGTCTAACAAAGAGTGTTTAGATTACATCATTAAAGCAATAGAAATATCTAGCTATAAACCAGGTGAGGATGTTTTTATTGCTCTAGATATAGCATCATCAGAATTTTTTGAAAAAGAAAAATATATTCTTAAAGGTGAATCTAAATCACTTACCACAAATCAATTGATAGAATATTATCAAGAACTAATAAGTAAATATCCAATAATATCAATTGAGGATGGTTTGCATGAAGATGATTGGACTGGTTGGTCTGAATTATCAAAGAAAATTGGAAGTAAATGTCAGTTAGTTGGTGATGATTTATTTGTTACCTCTGTTGATAGATTAAAAAAAGGTATAAACAATTTTTGTGGAAACTCAATTCTTGTAAAATTAAACCAAATTGGAACACTTTCAGAGACAGTAGATACTGTAACCCTTGCAAAAAAAAATAATTTTTCAACAATAATTTCTCATCGTTCTGGTGAAACTGAAGATACTTTTATATCAGACCTTTCAGTTGGAATAGATGCTGGCCAAATAAAAACTGGTTCTCTCTCAAGGTCAGAAAGAGTCGCAAAATACAATCAATTGATAAGAATTGAAGATAGAAATAAATCAATAAGATTTTCAGGAAAAGAACCAATCAAAAAATTTTTAAATGATTCAAAAAAGTAAAAGAAATAAAATCTTTATTTTTTTTTCTATAATTTTTTTAATTCTTTTTTTTATATTAAACAAAAAGAATATTTTTGTATTTTTTGATAATATTCAAACCATTAAAAATATGAGCCTTTTACTGGCAAATAATAAAAATAAGAAAAAGGAATTACTTGAAAAAATAGATGATTTTGAGAATAAAAAAGAATTTAGAGAGCTGATAATCAAAGAAAAACTGTTTTTTAAACATAAATCAGAAAAAGTAATATTTTATAATTTAGATGATTGAGTTTCCTTGTTCGAACATTGCTTTAACAGTTAAATTAATTATATCTTGTCTTTTTTTTTTTTTAAAAACTTTTTTTATTACAGTGTTTTTTTTTTTATAATTTATTGCAATAAAAACAATTCCTTGTTGATTTTTTTTCGAATGAATTGTTTTGGACGCAAAACCAGTACAAGCAATTGATAATTTGTTTTTGAAGGTTGATTTATAACTTATTTTTTCTGCCATTTGAGTGGCAACTTCAGAACTTACAACACCATGTTTTTTGATAACATTTTCAATTCCTAAAAAACTTATTTTTGATTTATTACTGTAAGTTACTATTGAGTAATCCAAAAATTTTGATGCTCCTTCAATTTCAACTAATTCAGAAGTAAATTTTCCACCAGTAATTGATTCAGCAATATAAAGCTTTATTTTTTTCTTTTTTAGTTTTTTAATAAATTCTGATTTGTTTTTATTAGAAAACATAGGCAATTATGACACAAACAAATATACCAGCTAAAACATCATCTAAGATAACTCCTACTGTATTTTTTAAATGTCTATCAACTAGGTTTATAGGGAAAGGTTTTACAATATCAAAAAATCTGAATAGGCAAAAAGAAACTAGGTAATCAAGAATTTGTTGTTCACAGAAAATCAATGATATTGATTGCCCAATATGCTCATCTGCAACAATGAATTTAGGATCTTTGTCAGAGAGATTTTTAATGCATACTTTAATAAAAATAAATGATGTTATTGAATAAATAAGTAAAGTTATTAAAAAAAAGTTTAATGAAAAAAAATCTCTAATAAACCAGACAATAGGTAACGTTAATAATGAAGCAACTGTTCCTGGAAAAATTTTTGAATTACCAATCCCAAAACTAGAGGAAAAAAGATAAGAAATTTTTTTAGTGTTCATTTTTTTTAAAAACTAAAACTGAAACCTGACATGCAATTCCTTCTTCTCTTCCTAAAAAACCCAATTTTTCTGTAGTAGTAGCTTTAATGTTCACGTTATTTTTTTTTATATTTAAAATTTTGGATATTTTCACTTTCATTTTTTCTTTGTGCTTTGAAATTTTTGGTCTTTCGCAAATAAGTGTAATGTCAATGTTGTTTATTGAAAACCCATTTTTTTCCATCAAATTTTTTGTGTAATCTAAAAAAAATTCTGAATTTTTATTTTTCCATTTTTCGTCAGTTGGTGGAAAGTGTTCACCTATATCTCCTTGTGATATAGCACCAAGAATTGCATCAACTAAAGCATGAATTCCAACATCTGCATCTGAGTGTCCAATCAAACTTTTATTAAAAGGTAAATTAACTCCAAGTAGTTTGAGTTTACCTCCTTTCCTAAATTTATGAACGTCAAATCCATTTCCAATTCTAAAATTTATGTCATTATTTTTTTTTTCATAAAATTTTTTTAATTCTTGAAACTCTTTTTTTTCTGTTACTTTAATGTTCATTATCTCACCTGAAATGATTTTAATTTTATTTCCATTATTATAAAAAAGCAAAGAGTCATCTGTGTAAATCTCTTTTTTAAATCGTTTGTGTGCATCATAAATTTTTTTAAAATCAAAACCTTGTGGAGTTTGAATTAGTTTAATACTTTCCCTATTCAGGTTTTTATATTCTCTTTTTTTAAACAATCTTATTGAGTCAAAGATTTTTAGACTTGGTATTACAGAATCATTAGTTTTTAATTTTTTAATTATTTCATTTACTAGATTTGTTGAAAAAAAGGGTCTGACTGCATCATGAATCAACACTTTACTGGGAGAATCTTTTTTTATTGATTTTAATCCGTTATAAACGGATTCTTGTCTACTCTTTCCTCCATTAACAAAAGAGACATTATATTTATCTAAAACTTTTTTTGATTCACTAATAAATTCGTTATTACAGACAACAACAATTTTATAAAATAAACTAGAATCTACAAATTTTTTAACGCATTGTTCTAATATTGATTTACTATTAATCTTGAAAAATTGTTTAGGCAAGTATTTATCAAATCTTTTTCCTTCACCACCACTTACAATTAATGCTATAACTTTCACTTTTAAACCTTGAGAAAAAATGAATATAAATTTTTATATTGAATTCTTATCATTAATGAGTTTTTTTGTATATTTTGTTACAAACTTTTTAAACATAGAGAGCAACAGCAAAATAAATAAAATAATATATCTAACTAATCTACTTTTTATTATTTTTATTAATGTAATATACTATAATTTTATTATTTTAAACCCTGTTTCTGTTTTAAGTTTAGTCACTACATTATTACTTCTTGTTTTTTTCTTCTCACATTTTTTGATATCAATATTTTCCTCACAGTATGTTAGATTAAGATTATTATTCTTACCTTTTTTTTTAATATTATTATTATTTAGGTTCTTGATTTCTTTGAGTATGGACGGTCAAGAAATACAACATTCCCTTTTTGATGATACTTCTTTATTGATTCACATATTTAGTTCATTATTTTCATATTCAATGTTAACAATTAGTGCAATTAGTTCTGTTTGTGTTTTTTTAAAGAGTAAAATATTAAAACAAGTTCGATTTAATAATATATTACTGAACTTGTTACCTTCAATCTACGAAAGTGAGAATATTTCCATTAAGTTTTTATTTTTTACAATGCTTTTTTTGACGTTATCTTTGTTTAGTGGGTTTTATTATCATTTTTTTGAATACAGTAATTTTGATTATTTTTTTAATAATAAAGTAATTTTAAGTATTACAAGTTTGGCATTAATAATATTTTTTTTTATATACAAAAAAATAAGAGGTATTTCTAATACAGCTACCTTTAAACTAATTTTATTATCATATGTATTTATAAACCTCGCATATTTTGGTATTAAGATTACAGGTTAGTTTATGAATATAGGTAAGTTAAAATTAAAAAATTCAGTCTTTTTAGCCCCAATGTCAGGTATTTCTGATTATCCATATAGAGAAATAGTTAAAAAATTTGGTCCTGGTTTAGTTTTTTCAGAAATGATAGCCAGTAGAGCTTTAATTGAAAAGAATCGTAAAACACTTAAAATGATCAAGAAAGATTCTAATTATCTTTATGCTATTCAAATTGCTGGATGTGATCCAAAAGTAATGGGAGAAGCAGCAAAAATGTGTGAAGATTTTGGAGCTGATATTATTGATATAAATATGGGCTGCCCAGTGAAAAAAGTTGTAAATGGATATGCAGGTTCAGCTCTTATGAAGGATGAACTTTTAGCTATATCAATAATTGAGTCTGTTGTTAATTCTGTTAATACTCCAGTAACATTAAAAATGAGAAAAGGTTGGGACGAGAAAAGTTTAAATGCCGTAAAGCTTGCAGTTATGGCTGAATTGGCAGGGATTAAATTGATAACTATTCATGGAAGAACTAGATGCCAAATGTTCAAAGGGAAATCAGACTGGAAATTTATTAAAAATGTAAAAAAAGCTGTGAAAGTTCCTGTTATAGTGAATGGTGATATTACAAATATATTGGAGTTTAAAAAAGCTCAAAGTTTATCATGTGCAGATGGAGTTATGATTGGTCGAGGATCTTATGGAAGACCGTGGATTTTTAAAGAGATATCAGAAAATTTGTCAACAAATAAGAATTATAAGTTTTTGAATTCCTATAAAAAAGATATAATCTTGGAGCATTTTTCAAATTCTTTGGACCATTATGGGGAAGAAGTAGGAATTAAATCTTTTAGAAAACACCTTGGTTGGTATTCTAAATCATTGGAGAATTCGAACGAATTTAGGTGTAAAATTAATAATTGCCTAGATAAATACCAACTTAAATCATTAATAAAAGATTTTTTTTAATCAAAATGAAAAATGAAAATGACTATGGTTACTTCAGAGATTTTTTTGATTTAATCCCTGATCCACTGGCGATAGTTAACAAAAAATCATTTGAAATTTACTATGTAAATCAAGAATTTCAAAACTTCGTAAAAAAAAGTTTCTCAGTTATTAAAAACACTTACTTAAATGAGTTGTTAAATGATGATTTATTTTTTCTCAGTAATTTAAATGAAATTTCAAAAAAATCAGGTATTTACTTTCTTAGAGAGGCAATAATAAGAAAGAACATAAAATTTTCAGTTATTTGTATAGTAACGGAAAGAAAAAATAAAAATATGTTGATTATGGTAAAAAAGGAAACCGAGGCAATTACAGATGATTTACTAGATGATTATAGTGCATATGAGCATTTTTTTTCTATTTTCGTTCATGAAATTACAAATCCGCTAAGTTCTATAAAAATTGCTTCACAACTATTAGAAAAATCAAAAGTTTATGATTCAGAACTGATAGGAATAGTAAATAATGAATGCAATAGGATTAATAAAGTGATTAATTCTATTTCTCAAATATCAAGTAAACTTGTGCTTAAAAATAAAAGCCTAGAAAATATTCACGAAATTTTAAGATATAGTTTATTTAAAATTAAGAATCAAAAGAACCAAATTAAAATATCTGAAGAATTTGATCCTTCACTACCAAAAATATTAATTGATAAAAGCTTATTAATACAAGCTTTTGAAAATTTACTAAACAATGCTTGTGAAGCATCAAGTTATACCAAAAATTCATTTATAAAACTGTCAACAAAATTTGTTTATGGTGAAACTATCAAGATACCTAATATTAGAGAAAGTCAAAAAAAAAATTACTTATTAGTTAGAATTGAGGATAATGGTTCAGGAATAAAAAAAAGTGAATTAAGTAAAATTTTTTTACCTTTTTTCTCAACAAAAAAAAGAGGTTCAGGAATAGGTTTGTATTTGGTAAAAAGAATAATTAATCTTCATGACGGAAGAATATCAGTCAGCTGTATAGATAATCTTACATCATTTAGAATAAAATTACCTTTGTAGTATTATAATATGAATAAAAATATTTTAATTATTGATGATGACTTTTCTTTAAGAAGAGTCATGGAAAAAGCTTTAAAAAACTCCAAGACTAATGTTAAAGGTGTTTCAACAATTTCTCAAGCATGGGTTGACATTGAGAAGAATGAATTTGATTTAATTATATGTGATGTTGTCTTGCCCGATGGAGACGGCTTGGAGCTAGTTAAAAAAGTTAAGTTAAAAAAAAGTTCTCAGTCTTTCATAATAATTAGTGCAAAAAACAACCTGCTAACGGCTATCAAAGCTAATCAACTTGACGTAGTTGACTATTTACCGAAGCCTTTGGATTTAAATGACCTTATTATTACTGTAGATAGATGTTTGAAAAGTCAGACAATTCAAAATCAGCAATTCATAATTGATGAAAAACTTCCAATAATTGGAACATCATCAGTTATGCAAGGTGTTTTTAAAAACATAGCTAAGATAACAAAAACAAACTATACTGTTTTAATTACGGGTGAGTCAGGTTCCGGAAAGGAGCTTGTGGCAAAAGTCATACACGACTATAGTCCTCGCTCGCACTCACCTTTTATTCCTATAAATATGGCCTCATTACCTGAAAACTTGATTGAAAGCGAACTTTTTGGATACGAAAAAGGTGCATTCACAGGAGCCGAAAAAAGAACTTTAGGTCTTTTTGAAAAAGCTAATGGAGGAACTCTTTTTTTAGATGAAATTGGAGATATGCCAATTGATATTCAAGCTAGATTGTTAAGAGTACTTCAGTTTGGAGAGTTTTCAAGAGTAGGTGGTAGAGAGGTAATAAAGACAGATGTCAGAATTGTTTCAGCTACTAATAAAAATTTACTTAATTCTATAGATCAAAATTTATTCCGACAGGATTTATACTATAGGCTTAACGTAATAAATATTGATTTGCCTCCGTTAAGAGATAGGGAAAATGATATAGTAGATATTGCAAAGAACTTTTTAGTAAAGTTCTCTGATAATAAAAAATCGTTTGATATTAGTGCACTAGAATTATTAAAAAATTATAGTTGGCCAGGTAATATAAGAGAACTTGAGAATTTATTAAAAAGAGTATGTGCTCTTGCAACAGAAAAAATAATTACTGATGAAATTTTGTCAGAATTTTTAGACAAGGAAAATAATTATATTTCAGAAAAAAATTTAAATTTAGAAAACTACAATGTTAATTCATACAGCACCTTAAATGTTTTTATACAAGAATTCTTAGATAAATTATTTGAAACTTTAGAAAATGAAACAGAAATTCAATTGTTTGAAAAATTTATATCACAAATAGAAAAACAACTAATATTTAAGACACTCAAATACTATTCTGGAAACCAAATTAAATCCTCTAAACTTTTGGGTATAAATAGAAATACTCTTAGATCTAAGATTCAAAAATATAAAATACTCACTAAATTTAACAAGAAATAATGTTATTAAGTCTCAAAAAAAAAATTGGTTTAAGTTTTGAAAATTTTCTATTTTTATTCATTTTTCTTGCTTCTTTATCATTAAGTTTAATAATTTTTTTGTCACTATCTGGGAATTTTTCTAATTTAGAGCAAGTAGAGGAAATTTCAAATTTAATTTTTGTTAATTATATCTTTATTATTAGTTTGATTTTAATTTCTTTGAATAAAATTTATAAAATTTTTAAGGAAAAGCAATTTAAATCTAAATTTAGAGTTCAATTTACATCACTGTTTATAATAATAAGTTTCATACCAACTACCTTGATAACATTGTTTTCACTTATTTTTTTTGATCAAGGAGTTAAAATTTGGTTCAATGAAAAACTAGAAAAAGTTATTTACGAATCAAAACAAATTTCTGAGTCATACTTTAATGAACATAAAAAAAATATTAAAAATGATATTATTTTTATCAATGACGAATTTGCAACGGATAAAGTCTTTTACTTTAGTGATAAAATAAAAATTACAGAGTATTTAAGTTATTTTGCGGAAGTTAGAAATTTAGATGAAGCTGTAATTTTTGAAAGTTCTGGACAATTGTTAGCTAAAGTTGGCAGCTTTTTAGTTGAGTCTGAAAATAGGCCACCTCTATGGACATTTCTCATTGCTGATGATGGTGAAATTGCAATATTTCCAAATTCAGATCAAACTAAGGTTAGAGCATTAACAAAACTTCAACGAGCGATACCAACATATCTTTATATAGGTAAAGATGTCGATGCTAATGTTTTAAGTAGAGTTGAGTCTGTAAATAAGACTGCTGATGAGTATGTAAATATTACCCAAAGACTAAATAATTTTCAATTTCAGTTTAATAAACTTTTTCTTGCTATAAATTTTCTTATGATACTTTTATCAACTTGGTTTGGATTAAGTTTTTCTAATAAAATTCTTAACCCAATTGTAAGCATTATTCTTGATTCACAAAAAATTATTAGTAATAATTTTAAATATAGAATAAACATTATTGAAGGAAAAAATGAATTTAATTTTTTATCAAAATTACTTAATCAAATTCTTGATACTCTTGCCGTTCAAAAAAATAAATTAATCAAAGCAAAAGAAACTATAAATTTAAGGAGAAAGTTTACAGAGAAAATTATTAATGAAGTTAGTAATGGTATCATATACTTGGACACTAATGAAAAAATATTACTATATAATAAAAAATCCCAAGAAATATTTGGAAAAAATTTTAAAGAAAACTTTCAAAAAAAAAATTTACAAATTTCTCAATTTATCAGAAATTTTAAAGAGGATGAAACATTCTTAAATGAAATTCAGCTTAAATATATCTCAGAGAAAAAAATAAAGATATTAAACATTAAACTCTCCAAAGTTTTTGAAAAAAAACAATTTAGAGGAATGATACTTAGTATAAGTGATATAACTGAACTTATCTCTGCACAAAAGAGTGCAGCATGGTCTAACGTTGCTAGATATATGGCTCACGAAATTAAAAACCCGCTCACACCAATTAAATTATCAGCGCAAAGGATAAGTCATTCTATAAAAGAAAAAAAACAGAATAACTCATCATCTTTAAAAAATTGTACTGAGACAATAATTAGACAAGTAAGTAATATTGAAAAGTTAGTTTCTGAATTTTCAAATTTTGCAAGAATGCCTGAGGCTAATTTAGAGTTAATAAAATTAAATAAATTAATTGAAACTCAAATTGATGCTCAAAAAATAGCCAACAATGATGTGAATTTTAAATTTTTATCTAATAAAAAAAAAATAGAAATACTTTGTGATTATGATCAGATTAGTAGATTGTTAATGAATATTTTAAAAAATTCTGTTGAGGCCTCAACAAAAAACAAAAAAGAAGTATTAGTTAATTTAAATAAAAAAGGAAAGTTTGTAATTATTGATGTTGAGGATAATGGAGTAGGTTTTGATGATAATAATAGAGATAACTTTTTTGAGCCTTACATGACAAAAAAAACTAATGGAACAGGACTAGGTTTAGCTATATGTAAAAAAATTGTTGAAGATCATAATGGTCATATTGAACTTTTAGATAGTGAATTACTAGGAGGAGCATTGGTACGAATTAAACTTTTTGTAAAGATGAAATAATGAACATTGAGGGAAAAATATTAATAATTGATGATGAAGTTGATATTTGCCAACAAATATCTGGCTTATTAAATGATAGAGGGTTTAGAACAAAATATTGTGTGTCCTCTGAGGAAGGAATTAAAGAATTTAAAAAAAACACGTATTCACTTGTTATCCTTGATATTTGGTTAAACGATTCAAAATTTGATGGTTTTCAAACTCTTGAAAAAATTAAAGAACAAAGTGAAACTGTTCCGATAATAATGATAAGTGGTCATGGTAATATAGAAACTGCAGTTAGTTCTATTAAAAAAGGTGCCTACGACTTTATCGAAAAACCACTAGATGGAGATTTATTGATTTTTAAAGTTTCAAAAGGCTTGGAAAATTATGATTTAAAAAATAGAGTTAATAATTTTTATCAATCAAAAGATAACAATTATATTGCAAACTCAGAAGCATCAAAGAAGGTATTAAATTCTCTCAATAAAATATCAAAAACAGACTCTTCAATTTTACTGAGTGGTTTAGAAGGAAGTGGAAGAGAGTTTTTAGCTAGAAAAATTCATTTCGAATCAAATAGATATAATAAAAGATTTAAAGTAGTAGATTTTTCTGTAATGGATAGAATTAAAACTGAAAATGAATTATTTGGAAATGAGGAAAAAGGTATAATAAAATCGTTAGGTATACTTGGGGAAGTCAACGGTGGTTCATTATTTATAAAAAATATTGACAAAATGAATTCAAAAATTCAAGGTAAATTTTTAAGAGTTTTAGAAGAAAAAAAGTATTACAGGATAGGAAGTGTTAGTCCTAATAATGTTGATTTTAGGGTTATTTCCTCTTCAAAAATGCCATTAAATGATTTTAAAAGATGTAATACATTTAGAAATGATCTTTTAAACAAAATTAATTTTTTTGAAATCATTGTGCCATCAATTAAACAAAGATCTGAGGATATAAATGCTCTTGTGAATGAATTTCTAAGCTCATCTTTAGGTTTTCATAAAATCCATATAGAAAACGTTTCAAATGATGCTATTCTATTCTTTTCTGAATTAATTTGTGTTAATAGTATTGCACAATTAAAGAAATTTATTGAGTGGAGTGTTTTTATGTTATCTGAAAGTAAAAGTAAAAAAATAACTAAAAAAAGAGTAATTAATTTACTTAATGGTTTTTTAAATGAGGGAAGTCAAATTGAAAAAAAACAAAACTTTGAATACTTAGATTATAATATAAAACAAGCGAGAGAATCTTTTGAAAAAAATTATTTAATCTATAACTTAAAAAAATATAATAATAATATATCACAAGTATCTTCAAAAATTGGAATGGAAAGAACCGCGCTTTATAGAAAGTTAAAGTCACTTAAAATTAATTCAGATAGTTAAAATTTTATGAAAATTATTGTTTGTGGTGCTGGAGAAGTTGGGGCTAATATTGCCAAACAGCTAGTTTATGAAGATAATGATGTTACTATAATAGATGATTCTGAGTCACGATTAAGATCCTTGAATAAAACTTTAGACCTTAAAAGTATATGCGGCAAAATAATTCTTCCTGAAATACTCGAAAAAGCCGGAGCCAATGAAGCTGATATAATTATTGCCGTTTCAGATGAAGATGAATCTAATATTCTTTGCTGTCAACTAGCTAACTTTATCTTTAATATACCTACTAAAGTTGCAAGAATTAAGGAGTCAGGTTTTTTAAACCCTAAATACTATGATAACCTCTTTGTTAAAAATAAAATTGATTTAGATGCCGTAATTTCTCCAGAACTAGAGGTAGCTAAGGCAATTATAAGACAACTTAATACTCCTGGTGCATTTGACTCTTTCTATTTAGGTAATAAAGTTGCAAGAATTATTGGAATGTCCATAGATGAATCCTGTCCTATTGTTAATACTCCGTTAAGGATGTTGCCAGGAATTTTTTCTGGGTTAGAAGTAAAAATTTTATCTATATTTAGAGACAATGAAATCATTATTCCAACTGGAAAAGTAGAAATTTACCCTGGAGATGATATTTATATATGTATTAAAAATAAAGATTTATTAAGAGCATTAAGAGTATTTGGTATTAAATCACAGGAAAATAGAAAAGTTGTAATTGTGGGTGCCGGAAATGTTGGTTTTAACATAATTAAGATAATTGAGAGAGACTATCCTGAGATTAGTTGTAAAATAATTGATAATAATCTTGAAAAAACTAAGTCAGTTTCGTCTAAACTTTCAAACCAAAATACTATTTTATATGGTGACGCATTAGATACTGCAATTCTTAAAGAGGCTGGTGTATCAGGAGCAGAAGCGATTATTTCTGTATCAGACGACGATGAGACAAATATTTTTTCATCTTTATTAGCAAAAGATTTAGGATGCAAAAGATCAATGGCAATTGTAAGTAATGAAAACTATAGAAGATTATCAAAAAAATTAACCTTAGATGTTCTAATTAATCCAGGTAATATTACCACCTCTGCAATTCTCCAATACGTAAGACGAGGAAAAGTTAGAGAAGTACATGATTTTGGGAATGATCGTGGTGAAATTATGGAAATTGAAATTCTTCCAACCACAAAATTTTCTGATAAAAAAATTTCAGATCTCACTATGCCGAAAGGAGTAGTTATTGGAGGTGTTGTTAGAAATAACGAATTAATTTTGACTGAAGAAGAAACAATACTTCAGGTAAAGGATAAGCTAATAATTTTTTCTATTCCTTCATCAATAAAAGATATCGAAAAGTATTCTGAGGTAAATATAGAGTTCTTTTAATGTCATTCTGTTATATTAATGGTTTTTATAAAAATAATATTGACGCTTCGATTTCAGTTGAAGATAGAGGATTTAACTTTTCAGATGGTGTTTATGAAGTGATAGCTTTCCGCAAGGGAAAATTATTAAACTTTGAAAGACATTCAAAAAGATTAAGTAAATCACTAATTGATTTACAAATCAGAATACCATTTAGTAATCAAAACTCCTTAAAGATAATTATACACCATCTTTTGAAGTTAAACGACGTTGATGATGGTTTTTTATACTTACAAATAACAAGAGGGACGGCCAAACGAAATCATCTTTTCCCTTATAAAGTTGAACCTAATATCGTTATTTCTACCTTTTCAAAAGGAGGTTTGGATAAAATTAAAAAAGGCGTGAATATTGGTCTTACAAAAGATCAAAGATGGATGCGCTGTGATATTAAGTCTATATCTTTGTTAGCAAATGTTTTAGATAAACAAAGAGGTTTTGAAAAAGGATTTTTTGAAGTTTGGCAGCTAAGAAAAAACCTAATAACAGAAGGAACTACGTCAAATGCCTTTATCGTAAAAAAAAATAATCATATTTATACCCATCCTAAAAATAATTTAATTCTTGGGGGAGTAACAAGAGATTGTGTTATTGAGATTGCATCGAAAAATAACTTAAAAGTTATTGAAAAAGAATTTGATATTGATGATATAAAAAAATGTAATGAAGCATTTTTAACAAGTACAACTTTAGGTGTTGTTCCAGTTACTAAAATTGAAGATATAATTATTAATAAAAAAGAAATTGGTTTGATTACGAAAACTTTGATGAAGAAATTAGAAGATTACTTAAATAAGCAAATTTATGAATAATAAAGACATTATAGTAATTCATCCTTATTTAAAAAGAAAAAGAATAAATAAAGATTACTTCCTTGAGGAGGCTGTAAACCTTGTTAAAGCTATTAACTTAAATTGTGTCGACAGTTTGTTAGTGGGTTTGGATAAAATAAGTTCAAAAACTTACTTTAATGAAGGCTTTATAAGAAAAATTAAACTTGAAACTACTAATACCAAAATAGACCTTTTACTTATAAATACCACTTTATCACCAATTCAGCATAGAAACCTTGAAAAAGAATTAAATTGTAAAGTTTTGGATAGAACAAATTTAATATTAGAAATTTTTGGTTCTAGAGCTAGATCAAACGAAGGAAAATTAAGTGTAATGTTGGCAAGTCTTGAATATCAAAAGAGTAGACTTGTTAGATCATGGACACACCTTGAAAGACAAAGGGGTGGTGCTGGTTTTATGGGTGGACCAGGTGAAAAACAAATTGAATCTGATAGAAGACAACTGACAGTAAAAATAAACAGGTTAAAAAAAAAAATTAAAAATATTATTTTAAGCAGAAATAACCAAAGATATAGAAGGAAGAAAAATAAAGTTCCAATAATTTCACTTATTGGTTATACAAATTCTGGTAAGTCAACTCTTTTTAATAAATTAACAAAATCTAATGTTTTATCTAAAGACATGCTTTTTGCCTCTTTAGACTCAACAATAAGAAAGTCTTTTTTTAAAAATGTTAATTTTCTTTTTGTTGATACAGTAGGATTTATTCGGGATCTTCCAACTACACTTATTGAAGCATTTAAGTCTACATTAGATGAGATAATTTATTCCGATTTAATACTTCATGTTAGAGACATATCGAGTCAATACTATCTAGAACAAAGAAATGAGGTGATAAAAATTTTATATGAAATTGGTATTTATGATGACGACGAAAGAATAATAGAAGTTATTAATAAGGTTGACTTAATGAAAAACCTTAACAAATTCCATAATTCTTTTAATAATCAATCAGTTTATGTGTCAGCACTAAGTGGTGAGGGTATTGAAGAACTTAAAACTATAATAGCTGACAAAATTATCTAGTTTATTTTAATAATCTTATTAAATTTGATGTATCTTCTTTTGAATAGCCTTTTTTAATTAGCTTTAAATAAAAACTTTTTATTTGCTTTGTTATTGGTAACTTAATGTTAGAGATTTTAGATTCTTCTAATAAAATTTTAAGATCTTTAAGCATTAACTTATTCATAAAGCCAAAATTAAATTGATTTTTCCACATTGTTAACGATCTATTTTCAAGTTGCCAAGATTGTGCAGCTCCATTTCGCACCACTTCTAACAATTTCTCTACATTTAGTTTTTTTTTTTTAGCAAAATTTAAACCCTCTGCTAAACCTTGAATAATTGATGCAACACAAATTTGATTAACCATTTTTGCAAGCTGTCCATTACCTGACTTTCCCATGTAAATTATTGACTTATAATAACAATCTAAATATTTTTTTAAGGTAGAAAATTTTTTTTTGTCTCCTCCAACCATAATTGCTAAATTACCTTCAATTGCTCCAATTTCTCCACCACTTAAAGGTGCATCAAAAAAAAAAGCATCTTTATTCCTAAATTTTTTAAAAAGTTTAATTGTTACATCCAAAGATGCGGTGGTGTGGTCTACTATAATAGTATTTTTTTTTACACCATCTAAAATTTTGTTTTTTTTAAAATATATATCTTTAAGATCATTATCATTACCAACACAAGAGATTATAAGCTCTGAATTTTCTGCTAATTCCTTATAATTTTCAAATAAATTAATTTTTCCTTTGTTAGCAAAATTTTTCAGAAATTTTTTAGTATTAACTGAGTTTCTATTAATAATGTTTATGTTCTTATATTTTTTTAAAAGATGGTAAGCAATGTTACTACCCATTATTCCTAAACCTATGAAACCTATTTTTTTCATATTTTAATTTTAAAATCTAATTCACTATTTTTTGTTGAGATAAAAACCTTATTTTTTTCATTTATTTCATTGCTCATTAGCATATGTGCAATTTTATCAACAATTTGATTTTGAATAACTCTTCTAAGTGGTCTAGCACCATAGGAGGATGAAAAGCCTTCTTCAATCAACCAGTTTTCTGCCTTTTCATCAAGCTCTATTTGAATTTTCTTTATTTTAAGAAAATTGACTATTTGAGAGATTTGTAGTTTGAGAATTTTATTCATTTCCTTTTTTGAAAGTCTGTTAAAGACAATTACTTCATCAATTCTATTAAGAAATTCCGGTTTAAATGTTTGTTTAACCTGATCAAGTATTTTTTCTTGCGTAAAAATTTCAATTTTATTTTTCTGATCCTCGGAAAAATTGATTAATTCTGCACCAATATTTGATGTCATTATAATTATTGTATTTTTAAAATTTACTGTTCTTCCATGCGAATCAGTAAGTCTTCCTTCGTCAAAAACTTGTAAAAGAATGTTGTAAATATCAGAATGTGCTTTCTCAATCTCATCTAAAAGAATAACTTGGTACGGCTTTCTCCTAATGGATTCTGTAAGTAGTCCTCCACTCTCGAAGCCAATATAACCTGGAGGTGATCCAATTAATTTTGACACAGAATGTTTTTCCATATATTCAGACATGTCTAATCTAAAAAAGGAATTACTTTGATTGAATAGAAAATTAGAAAGAGTTTTTGTGAGTTCTGTTTTTCCAACACCAGTAGGCCCTAAAAAAAGAAAAATACCAATTGGTCTATCAGGATCCTGTATTCCTGCTCTAGATCTTAAAACAGCTTTTGAAATTTTTTCAATAGCCTCTTTTTGTCCAATAACTTTACTGGCTAGAATTTTGTCCATATTTAGTATTTTATATTTTTCTTGCTCAAGCATCCTTTCCTCAGGTACGCCAGTAATTTTTGATATAACTTGAGCTATTTCATTCGACGTTACTTCTTTATTTAAAACAGTATTTTCTTTAGTTTCTTCTAAATGAGATAGCTTTTTTTCTAATTCAGGTATTTTTCCATATGCTAGTTCTCCAGCCTCTGAAAGTTTTCCATCTCTTTGTAAAATATTTAACTGATTTCTTTGAAGATCTACCTCAGACTTAATTTTTTGTATTTCAATTATTTTCTCTTTTTCCTTATACCATTTTTGATTGAGCTTATTGTATTGATTTTCGAGCTCATTTATTATTTTTTCTAAGTCCTTCGATCTTTCAGTAGATTTTTTATCATCATCTTTTTTTAAACTTTCATATTCAATTTTATTTTGTAAAAGTTTTCTTTCTATTTTATCAAGATCTTCAGGTTTTGAGTCAATTTGTAATCTAATTCTCGAGGCAGCTTCATCCATCAAATCAATGGCTTTATCTGGAAGAAACCTATCATTAATATATCTATTTGATAATTCAACAGCCGATACAATTGCTGAATCAAGTATTTTTACTCCGTGATATGCTTCATATTTTTGTTTTAAACCTCTCAAAATTGAAATCGTATCATCAATTGATGGTTCTTCCACTAATACTTGTTGAAACCTTCTGGCTAGAGCCGCATCTGCTTCAATATTTTCTCTATATTCATTGAGTGTTGTTGCACCTATGCAATGTAATTCACCTCTTGCTAGTGCTGGTTTTAGAAGATTTGATGCATCCATAGATCCATCGGCTTTGCCTGCTCCAACAAGTGTGTGAATTTCATCAATAAATAAAATTATTGAATTTTGATTTTCTAATACTTCCTTGAGTATTGCCTTTAATCTTTCCTCAAATTCTCCTCTAAACTTTGCACCAGCGATAATTAATCCTAGATCTAATGAAAGTATTTTTTTTAATTTTAAAGAATCTGGTACATCGTCATTAACAATTCTTAAAGCTAGTCCTTCAATAATTGCTGTTTTACCTACTCCAGGTTCACCTATAAGAACAGGGTTATTTTTAGTTCTTCTTGAAAGAACTTGAATACTTCTTCTTATTTCCTCTTCTCTTCCGATAACAGGATCTAACTTTCCATTTCTGGCTAACTCAGTTATGTCAACTGAAAACTTTTTTAAAGCATCAGTATTTATTGATTTATTTGAACTGCCTATTGTTTGTCCCTTTCTTAACTTAAAAACAGATTGTTTAAATTTATCCTTGTTTAAGCCATTTTTTAACAGTAAATCAAAGATTTTAATTTTTTCACAATTTAAAATAGAATACAATAAAATCTCTGGTGAAATAAAGTCATCATTAAATTCTCTAATTAAATCTTTAGATTTAAGAAAAACCTGCACCATTTCACTAGAAAAATAAATGTTAACGTTATTGCCTAAAATTGTAGGAAAAGATTGAATTACATCTTCAAGTTCTTTTCTTATTTGTGATATATTGATACTACAATCATTTAAAATATTTTGAATATATTCATCATTTTGATCAAAAAGAGTTGTAACCAAATGTTCAGGAGTTACTTGCTGATGATTATTCTCAATAGCCTTATTCTGAGAATCATTAATTAAAATTTTACTTTTTTCACTAAATAGTTCAAAATTCATCATTAACAAATATACTCCACTGATATAAAATATAAGAAAAGTATGTTTAAGTGAATAAAAATCTTCCCCTAAGTGATATTGTAATTTTAGATTTAACAAATGTACTGTCTGGACCTTTTGCGACGCAAATATTATTAGACCTTGGTGCTGAGATAATTAAAGTTGAAAAACCTGATGGTGATGATTCTAGAAAGTTTGGTCCGTTTATAAAAAAAAGATCATCATATTTTATTTCACTTAATAGGGGTAAAAAAAGCATAATAATAGATTTTAAAAAAGATGAAGATAAAAAACTATTTAAAAAGTTACTCTCTATTTCAGACGTTCTCATTGACAACTTTAAACCGGGAACACTTGAAAAGTATGGATTTTCCTCTAGCTTTTTAAAAAAAAAATTTCCATCACTCATACAAACAAAAATCAGTGGTTTTGGTGAAACAGGTCCATTTAAGGAAAACCCAGCATACGATATGATAGTTCAAGCTATGGGAGGAATAATGAGTATTACTGGGAAAAATAAAAACGAAACTTACAGAGTTGGTTCGTCAATAGGTGATATAGTGGCTGGACTTTACGCAGTAATTGGCGTCTTGACACAAATTATTTTTAGAAATAAATCAAAAAAGGGATCAAGGTTAGATTTAAGTATGCTGGATTGCCAAGTTGCAATTCTTGAAAATGCTATAGCTAGATATTCGGTTGAAAAAAAAATTCCATGTCCCCTTGGAAATGATCATCCGTCAATAACTCCATTCGGAACATTTAAAACCTTAGATGGGATATTGGCAATAGCTGTTGGAAATAATAAAATGTTTAAAGATTTTTGTTACGCAATTAAAAATGAAAAATTATATAAAAAAAAAAAATATGAAAATAATGAAAAAAGAAATAGAAACCTTTCGGCTCTCAGGAAAGATATTGAATCCGAAATGAAAAAAAAAAAAACAGATTATTGGTGTAAAGTTTTTGCAAAAAAAAAAATTCCGCATTCAAAGATCAACAATATTAAAGATGTGATTAAAAACAAACAGGTTAAAAATAGAAAGATGATTTTAGATTATAATTTTAATGCAATTAATGATTTAAAAATTTCAGGTAATCCTCTAAAATTTTCCTTCATGGATATCAATAGTAATGTAAAAAAATCCCCAGATTTAAATGAAAATAAATTAGAAATATTAAAAAAATTTAACTAAATTTTAGTCCCATGGACCTTTATCGTCCTTATCCAAAAAAACTGTTTTACCTTTTTTCTCCACATTGTAACTCTTACTGAAGACGGCAAAGAAATAACCAAAAATAAAGCCACCAATATGAGCCAACCAGGCTACAGAGGAGTCAATGTTAGAAAGATTTAAAAATTGGTATAGAAACCAGAAAATAAGAAGAATATAAGCAGGAACTTTAACAGTAAAAAAAATAAAAAAAGGAATTAAAACCAAAACTTTAGCTCTTGGAAAGAAAAACAGATAAGCTCCTAACACACCAGCTATAGAACCTGATGCACCTATCATGGGCACCTCAGAATTAAAATTGAAAAAAGCTTGTGTTAATGAAGCAAAAACTCCAGATATCAAATAAAAAAAAACAAATCTTTTTGCACCAAGTTTATCTTCAACATTATCCGCAAAAATCCATAAATATAACATATTTCCAAGAAAGTGCATCCATCCTCCATGGAGAAAAAGTGAGGTTATAAGAGTTAAATAGCCAGGAAATGAAGGATATGTTAAATTTTGGAATAAACTTAACGGTTTGAATCCAAAATAATAAATCCAGTAATTATTGTTAGTAGATAGTATTTGAGAAAAAAAAACTAATGCACAAACTATTAAAATAACTAGCCTGATGTAGCATTTTTTTTGGGTTTTATTTTCGTCCTTCAGGGGTATCATTATATTTTTAATTTAGAATAATAAAGTTTCTTAATTTTTTATTTTAAATAAAATATTTGAAACTGGATTATTTTTTATTATTGACTTTTTTTTAGCAAAATTTAGTAAAATATATAGATATACTGTCAATTTTTTTGACTCTTTTTTTTTCCCTATTAAATCATTAGATTCTAAGCAAGATTTGATATTTTTTTCTGTAATTTTTTCAATTGGCTTGAAAAATAAATCATACCCATATTTTTTAATTGTATTTCTTATGTCTCTAATATTTTTTTTTCCTATCAAATAGTTTTCAACTATATAACTTTCATATAAGTCAAGTATGTCATAGTTCTTTTTTCTCATACGTTCCTAATTTATATAATTTTATCTCGTTTTCTAATTATTATTTACATAAAAAGTTAATTAACTTGAAAGTTCTACCTTTGTTCTTATAATATACCATGAGGAAAAAATTGAAAAATAAAAAAATAATAATAGTCGGT
>MDTB01101656.1_pt1 | contig 32727 bp, 28 predicted proteins | sample 811161 | NCBI WGS metagenome assembly MDTB01 (sample SAMN05326650, study PRJNA326480) | marine metagenome | isolation source: seawater | place: Mediterranean Sea | collected 2009 | reverse complement strand
CTTAGCAATTTCTCCATTGTTCAAAGTTTTGATCTTTTTAAAAATAATTTCCGCTTGATCATTTTTTTCTGTGGTGTTGCTGATTGGAATTTTTATCAGAACGTCCTTTGCAGTCCCAAAGTTTTGGACTTGAAAATCTTCATAACCTAGTTCTCTCATACTTTGACGAATATTTGTTAGCGGGGCTGACGATTCGTAGCTAACTTCTATTAACGTTCCGCCAGTAAATTCAATCGAGAAATGAAGACCCCTAAAAAAAATAAAAATAATGGCTGCAGTAAATACAATTATAGATAGCAAATTAAAAAGCTTGTAGTGCTTCATGAATGGGATATCTTTTTGAAATAAAAAAAATTCCATAAAACTAACCTATAACCAATTTTGATATTTTTTTCTGACGGCCGTACCAGATGTTGACTAGACCTCTTGAAAATAGCACAGAAGAAAACATTGAAGTTAATATACCTAGTACGTGCACCACTGCAAAGCCTCGCACTGGTCCTGATCCAAAAACCAAAAGGGCTAAGCCCGCTATCAAAGTTGTTACATTTGAGTCTAAAATGGTAGCCCAGGCCTTTTCATACCCAACAGCTATCGCCAAATTTGGTTTTGATCCTGACCTAATTTCTTCTCTGATTCTTTCATTAATTAAAACATTCGAGTCTATCGCCATCCCAAGGGTTAAAGCCATGGCCGCGATACCTGGGAGGGTTAAGGTCGCTTGTAATAAGGACAGCAGTGCAACAAGTAGAGTAATGTTTAGACTTAGTGCAACTGCTGAAAATAATCCAAATACAAGATAATATAAAACTATGAAAATAGTAATCGCTACGAAACCCCATAAGGTTGATTGAAATCCTTGGCTTATATTTTCTGCACCTAGACTAGGTCCGATCAGTCGCTCTTCTATGATTTCCATGGGAGCAGCTAGAGATCCGGCTCTCAGTAACAGTGCAGTATCAGCAGCTTCTACAGTAGTCATCTGACCTGAAATTTGTACTCTGCCCCCAGGAATTTCAGATCTAATTACCGGAGCAGTAATGACCTCTCCCTTCTCTTTTTCTATGAGTAAGATGGCTAGTCTATTTCCCACATTTTCCTTAGTTATATCTCTGAATACTCTCGTTCCTTTTGCATCAAGTGATAAATGGACTGCCGGTTCTACTGGGTTTTGTGAGTCAAATCCAGCTTGAGCATCGGTGAGACTCTCTCCTGTTAATAGAACGTCCTTTCGTAGAGCAAGTTTGTTTCCGGATTTATCAGAAAAAATCTCTACTCTGGGCGGGGTCTTTCCATTTTGTATCAAAGCCAGAGTTTCAGCCGAATCATCTACTAGTCTAATTTCAAGACTAGCAGTTCTTCCAAGTATATCTTTAGCTTTCGCAGTATCCTGAACACCCGGAAGTTGAACCACTATTCTATCTTTGCCTTGTTGTTGAACAATCGGTTCGGAAACTCCAAGCTCGTTTACTCTATTAGACAGTGTCACTATATTTTGCTTCAGTGCATAATTTCTAATAGTCTCCTCACCCACCTCGTCCAAAATAGCGACTACGGTGAAGCCAGATTTGTTTTCAGTAGATTTGTCTATAAACGACCAACTTAAATCAGTAATTTGACTTTCTAATAATTTCAATGCTTTCAAGGCATCATCCTGAGTTCTAAACTTAAAGCGGATTTGCTTATCTGATAACTTAACTCCAGCATTTCTTATCTTATTCTTTCGGAGTAATGAACGACTGTCACTTATGGTGTTTTCTAATTTAGTTTGCAAAGCTGAATCCATGTCTATCTCGAGCATGAAATATACCCCTCCTCTTAAATCCAAGCCTAGATACATAGGGAAGGCATTTAGATTAGCCAGCCAATTTGGCACGCTAGAGACTAAATTTAAAGCTACTACGTAAGAGGGATTTTTTTTATCAGTGTTCAGCATTTCCTCAATCAGATCTTTACCTTTTAATTGCTCTTCAGTTGATGAGAATCGAATTTTTAAAGTTCCTCCAGAAATATTTTCCTCAAAAGTCGTTCTATTGAATTTTATACTATTCAACTGAAGCTCTTTGGTTACTGCGTCGGCAAGTTGGGTATCAAGCTTAACTGTGGACTTCAAGGAAGAGACCTGAACTGCTGGGGACTCACCGTAGAAATTTGGAACAGAAAATACCACTCCAAAAGTTACAGCCACTGCCATAATCATCAGACGCCAAAGCTCGGGTTTATTCATTTTAATTTTGTTTTTTAATTTTAGGTTTTTAAGACAATTCTTTTAAGGATCCTTTAGGCAGTAATGTCTGTACCGCTTGCCTTTGAACAAGCACCTGCAGTTTACTATCGTTTTCTCCAATTTCAAGCGTGATGTAGCTCGCTTCTACCCTCGTAACTTTGCCAACGACTCCACTTGAGGTTATAACTTCGTCATTTTTTTTAAGATTCTCAACAAGGGTTTTGTGTTCTTTTGCCCTTTTCATTTGAGGGCGAATCATTAGAAAATAAAGTACTACAAACATTAAAATCAGCGGTAAAAAGCTCAAAAATGGGTCTTGAGCAGCACTGGTTTGGGCAAAAGCAGGTGAAATCATAACTATCCTCCAAAATACAGCTTAGTATATAAAAACAGTTAGTTCGTTAAACCATAAATTTATTTGAAAAGAAAAGCATTTTCGCGCATGAAATTTATCATAGAAGCTACTGACGGTGAAAGTAGAGCAGGTTTAGTTTATCTCAAGTTTGGAATTGTAGAAACTCCTATTTTTATGCCAGTTGGTACACACGGGGCTGTCAAGGGTATAGATTCGCTAGAGCTTGAAAAGATAGGAGCACAAATTCTCCTTTCCAACACATTCCATTTATGGTTGCGTCCAGGATTAGCAACAATTCACCAGCTTAATGGACTTCACACATTTATGAATTGGCGAAGGCCAATTCTAACTGATTCTGGAGGGTTTCAAGTTTGGTCTTTAAAGGACTTATCTCAAGTCGACGAAGATGGAGTTCATTTTCGGTCACCAATCAATGGTGACAGACTTTTTCTATCCCCGGAAAAGTCCATGAAAATTCAGATTGCCTTAGGCTCTGACATTGCAATGACTTTTGATGAATGTACGTCTTGGCCGATAAGTCACTCACTTGCGGAAAAATCTATGGAGCTCTCCCTAAGGTGGGCCAGAAAATCAAGAGACTCGTTTGAGTCTGACAGTGCCTTGTTTGGGATACTTCAGGGTAGCATGTACGATGATTTGAGATTGCGGTCCTTGGAAGGGCTTGAGAATATTGGTTTCGATGGCTATGCAATCGGAGGACTATCTGTAGGCGAGAGTAAGGAAGATATGTTTAGAATATTGAGAAAATGCATGCCTAAAATGCCAAAAAAAAGCCCAAGGTATCTAATGGGAGTGGGTACTCCAGAAGATTTACTGAATTCTGTCACGCTGGGAGTTGACATGTTTGACTGTGTGATGCCGGCTAGGAACGCAAGGAACGGCTATTTATTTACAAAATTTGGTGATTTGAAGCTAAGGAACCGCAGATTTAAGGACGATAATAGACCGATCGACGAAACATGTTTGTGTCCAACATGCTGTCCATCAAATCATGGAGAAAAGAAAATATTTTATTCTCGTAGTTACCTTCATCATCTTCAGAAAATCAATGAAATGTTAGGGGCTATATTAGCTACAAAGCACAATCTATGGTTTTACTTAAATCTAATGCGTGAAATAAGGGAGGCAATAAAACAAAAGAAATTCGAGGAATTCAAGAGAAATTTCTTACTCAATAGGAGCCGGGGGGTCTAAAAATTAACATAGCATCCCCATAGCTAAAAAAGCGAAATTCTTTTTTTATTGCTTCTTCATAAATCTGTGTGCATAACGGTTCTCCTGTAAAAGCACTTACTAAAACGAGTAAAGTTGATCTAGGTAAATGAAAGTTAGTAATTAATCCGTCGAATACCCTGAAAGCGAACCCAGGTTTTATAAATAAATTTGTACTGCCTGATCCTGATTGCAATATTGTTGAATTATTTTCATTAAATGACCTTTTAGCAGCTGATTCGACTGCACGTAAGGAGGTAGTTCCAACTGCTATGATTTTGTTTTTTTTTCTTTTTGCTTCAGCAATTTTTTGGGCTGCGGATGGAGGAATTTCATAGTTTTCGTCATGCATGACATGTTCAGAAATTAATTTGGTTTTAATTGGTTTAAATGTTCCTTCTCCAACATGAAGAGTTACAAAGGCGGTCTCTACCCCTGCTTCTTTTAGTTTCTGCAGCAATTTTTCGTCAAAGTGAAGTCCTGCAGTAGGGGCTGCAACCGAGCCCAACGCTTTTGAATAAACAGTTTGATATCTCTTTATATCCGACAACTCTACTCGTCTTTTTATGTATGGTGGAAGTGGAATTTCCCCGAATTCCTGAAAGAGTTTTAGAATGGGTTTCTCCGAGGAAACAACATATTTTCCCTTCTGGTTAAAGCTTTCTTTTTCAACTGTCAGGGAGAATCCTGTAGTGCCAATTTTCAGATGTGTTTTTTTACTTAATTTTCGATTTGACTTGATAAGAACTGAAGCCAAATATCTGGAGGAATTATAATGTCTTTGCTTCTCCTCCCTCAGAAATAATAGCTCAACTTTTCCTCCAGTAGTTTTAAAACAGTTTAATCTTGCATTAATGACCTTAGAGTCATTAAATATTAGCAAATCTCCCTTTTTTAAATGTGCAGGGAGATTTATGAATTTGTCTTCTAAAAAAATCTGATCTTGGTTACCAGCCTTTTCCATAAAATCTCGGTTTGAGATTAATAACCTACTATCAGTCCGCTCCCTTTTTGGATAAAAAGCTATCAGATTTTCGGGTAAGTAATAATCGTAGTCATCGATGGTAACGTTTACTGTCATATCTAAAGAGTGTGAATTCTCGGACGGATTAACTTTACTAGATTATAATTATTAGCAACAAAATAGCAGATATCACAAGTGCTTTAGTAGCGTAATATACCGTTTTGCTCCAGTTTTTTAACTTTCTTCTAAAACTATCTACTGCCCAATACCAACCAGTAATCTTATTAATGAAACCTGTTTTATCTTCACTTCTATTTGGACTGCTAGCAGCGGATATGATATATCTTCCGAATAGCCGGTTAATGATGGTTATGAGTAAATACTTTTGAGGTCTTTCGACGTCACAAAATAGTATTATGCGAGAAATATCTGTGTTATTTCTAGCCTGATGTACATAAGTTTCATCAAAAAGAATATCTTCACCATCTTTCCAACTGTATTTTTCACCGTCCACGAGGATATAACAGTCGGTAGAATTTGGGGTAATCAAGCCTAGGTGATATCTTAAAGAACCAGCATAAGGATCACGGTGGGGGTTAAGTCTTCCTCCCGGTGGAAGTTCCGCAAACATAGCAGCTTTGATCGACGGAATAGCTTTAAGTAATTTCACGGAATTCGGGCAGAGCGTTTCTGCTGAAGGGTGGTTTTCTCCGTACCATTTTAGATAGAATCTTTTCCAACCGTATTTAAAAAAAGAATTAAAACCTACATCATCTTTTTTTTCTGATTTTTGTATCTGCTGGGCTTTAGCTAATTTTATTGCTTCCTCTCGAAAAATATGCCAGTTATCCCTTAGAATTTTCAGTTCACTCAACGAGTCTGTAGGGATTACAGGCGTTCTATTAGTTTTAGATGTCATGACAAAAATAGCGTTTAAGGGAGCTAATAAAACACTATGATCGATTAAAGTTTTTGCTAATGATGGTTTGATTTTTCCCCTAAAGTAGAAAAACAGAATTGAGGAAATCCAGAGAGAAATAATTATCCCTTTTACCATATCATGAAATCTTTCTTGAAGCAGCCAGCGCATCATTACAGAAAATGTGTGGCGGAATTTTCTTGAACTGAAACTTTTTTTGCAATGTTTTTTCCTTGGGCTTAAAGTTACATTATGGTATTTTATGAAACTTACAGTAAAGCCAGAGTGGCGGAATTGGTAGACGCACCGGATTCAAAATCCGGCGCCAGAAATGGTGTGCGGGTTCGAGTCCCGCCTCTGGCACCATCAAAAAGAATAAACTAACCCAAAACTAACTTGATTATTTAGAATGTCAGTAGAAATTGTTCCTCCACCATCTAAATCAGCGTCAATTGGGGTGAAAGTAACTCGGTATTCTGCAAAACTTTTCCATTTGTCAGTTATTTCAATTCTTCCCCCAGCCATTAACTGATAAGCCATGCCAGTGAATTGGTAATCATAAGTTTTAGCTTCCGATACAGTACTGCTCTCAACATCAACATGAGGGTAGGCGAAACCTATCCCTAATCCAGCGTAAGGAGTCAACTTCTTAGAGTAAACTAAAGATGTATCAAACTTGTAAATTGTATTAGCTGTAAGCGTATTGATACCATCAGTAAATTCTAATCGCTTCAGGCCAGTGGGGAGAGTTTTGGCTTTAACTTTACTGTGATTAAAATCTAAAAAAAATTCCCAAGAAGACATGGTAGAAGGCAAGTAACTCAACCGATACCCATAATAAATTGGAGATTTAAAAGATTCTCCCTCCCAACCATCAGTGGAATATTTTCCATCACTTATTCCGTAAGATGCAGTTGCTGCTCGAAATTCAACACTACTATGAGCAGCGTTGTTGAGACCTCCATACAAAGATATATCGAAGGATCCCGTCATAGCACTGACAGGACTGCAGGAAACTACAAGCCAAAGAATAGCACTATAAATTTTTATAATGTTCTTGTTATGTGAATTACTATTCATTGCTTTAGTATAAATGAATTAGCCTTGTTTTTTAAACATGACGAGGTTTAAAACCACAAAAAATAAACCTTGTATTGTAGCTGTCAGTCCAAAAACAATCGAACCAGCTACGATTTGTTCAAAAGGCAGGTTAAGGTAAACTAAAAAAAATAAGGAGCCCGCCTCTCTTGTCCCGAACCCTGCGATAGAAAAAGGAATTGCAGCAAAAATGAAAATTCCAGGCACAAGGAAAAGACACATGTTTAACGTTATATTAACATCCAGCGCTTTATAACAAAAAAAGAAAGATAAACCAAATAGTAGTTGGGAAACAAAGGAATAAAGAAGAACATCACGTGATCTAAATTTCTTTAGATAGAAAATAATTTTACTCAACGTTTTATTAGTTGGTTGAAAGGTTTTTAATGTAACCCAATGAACAAATTTTTTCATGAAAGTCATAAGTGCTAGTAGAGTAAAGATCACCATGAAAATTAGATAATATTTCAGAAGCCCATCATAAAAAAAAGCGCCGCTCTCCCGTCCGTTGATAGTAAGATAAGTTACGGCTGCGACTAAACCTATAAAGCTTAATGCCCACAAACCATGAATTCTTTCAAGAATCACGCTCAACCCAATAGATCTTATAGAAACATCTTTGTAGTTTTTCACACTCAAATACTTAGAAATTCTGACAGTTCGTATTAAATCTCCTCCTAATATTCCTCCCGGCAATACAGTATTTGCCGTGATCCCTTCAAAGTAAACCTGAAAAAATTGTAGGTAAGCTCCACCTGTGATCTTGTTTTTTTGTAGTCCTATCCACCTAAGAACGCAGAAACAATTTCCAAAGAAATTTAAGCAAATAGCTAAAAAAAAAATCTCTAGTTGTAATTCGATAACATACTTAAATACCTCTTCCACTTGGACCTGAACAAACAGCGCAATTAAAATAGCTGAAGATAACAAAACTCTAATTATTAACAACTTTGGCATACAAAAATGATTTTTCTTTATTTTTTTAATCTTTATTTTTTAAATAGTACTGCTTTCGTCCGGCTGGCTCGTGATAAATTCTTATCAGCAATTCACCCATAAGACCAACTGCCAGTAACTGAGTACCTAATAGCGTTAATAATAGACCTAAAATTAACAAAGGTCTTCCACCAATTTCAAAACCAAAAATTAGTTTTTCAATGGTCAACCATATAAATATCATTAAACCTATGAAAAACATTAGTAGGCCAGTACCTCCAAAGGCATGGATTGGTCTGTGCATAAATTTCCGTGAGAACTGAATCCAAATAAGGTCAAGAATGACTCTTCCGGTTCTATCAATTCCGTATTTTGATTTTCCTGTTTTTCGAGAATGGTGATTCACAGGAATTTCAATTATTTTTGCTCCAACTTCAGCTGCAATTGCAGGAACAAAACGATGCATTTCACCGTAGAGTCGAAATTTTTTTATTAAATCTCTTCTATAAGCCTTAAGCGCACAACCGTAATCATTAAGCTTGATCCCTGTAACGTAAGATATGAGGCTGTTAGCAAGCTTAGAAGGTAATCTACGACTAAGTGCACTATCTTGTCGTTCTTGTCGCCAACCGGAGACTAAGTTAACTTCTCTGTGCTTCTGTAAAATGGCTATCAATTTCGGTATGTCATCAGGATCATTCTGAAGATCACCATCCATGGTCACTATCATTTCTCCCTTGCAATGGTCGAAACCTGCTTGTAAGGCCGTCGACTGGCCGTAATTCCTAGCTAAATTCATTGGTTTCAGGCACTTGCTTTTTTCCGACAACGTCTCAAGAAGCTCCTCTGTTTTGTCTGTGGACCCATCGTTAACTATGATAATTTCGTAATCATCGGGGAATTCGAAGGAAAGCCCGCTTTCTAGCTTTTTCATCAATTCTGGTATGGCGCCAGCTTCATTAAAAACTGGAATTACTATAGATATCAGCATTTATTTTCTTTTAAAGATTTAAAGGTTTTATATTTGAGACCAGAAAGACCATAATTCCTTTTTCCTTGTTTCTTGCTAACTTAAGATTTGAGATGACCTCATCTCTGATTAGTGTTACTTTTTTGAATTTACTAGCAAGTCTTAATTTTAGCCTAGCTAAAGAATCTTCGTTTATAGGCTGATGAAAAATAATAAGAAGCTCTTTCGTGGCAATTTCATCAGGCGATAGGGCATACATCAAATCCCAATGATGATCTATTTTGGCCGCATTTTTTTGTGTCTTCACCTTGAATGGGTGCAAGTATACAGATAAATTAGCCAAAATGTTTCGGTCATCACTAACGATTATAGGGTTGTGTTTTTCCAAAGTGGGTTTGAGAGCGTTAGCGAGCTCTTGGTAACCGTAAACTTGGGCATAAGGATTTAAGTTAATATTATTTTCCAGGCCATGATATCTCAGTAGTTTAGGTCCATTTAAGAAGAGAATTAAAAATAATACATTTAATGTAATTCCGAGGCCCAATGCAGTGTTTACTAAGGATGATCTAAATTGGGGTAATTGTTGACAATCTTTTAGCCAAACTACAATTAAAATACAAAAGCAAATTGAAATTGGGGAAGCCCAATTTATCTCAGTCTCTCCAATTAGACTAAGTACTAAAATTGAAAAGAAAAAGGGAAAGATGAAGTAAAATAGCAGTTCAAACTTGCGAGTAGAATTTTCCAACTCTCGTTTGAAAACATTTACCTTAGCCCTCCTGCGTTTAAAATAAAAAATACAGGTAAAGACAAAAAGTACGAAGAAAATTGGATTTAAAACGATGAGTTGCCCAAGAAAAAATTCAAGCAAAGATGAGAAATTTAAAGAAATACTCTGATCTATTGCTGTCATTTCAAGGTGATGCTGCAAAGTTGGAAATTCTAGAGAAATGTTCCAAAAAATGTTTGGCGAGAAAACTAATAATACTGTAACTAGACTTAACCACGGTTTATAAGAGCTTAGGCTTTTAGTCGATATTAAAAATATAAAAGCAGAGATTAAAAAAAACATCATGGAATACTTTGTGAGTAAGCCCAGACCAATAAAAACTCCACAAGTAAGCCACCAATACAACCTATCAGAATATATTGCATTAGCGAAACAAAAAAAAGAAACGGACCAGAAACATAGAAGCCAGGCATCTGTTGTCGCAAATTGACTGTAGAATGTAATTAGAGGTAACGAAATAAATAGTAAGCCGGCTAAAAAACTGAGATTTAAACTTTTAGTAAAGAGGTGGGTGGTTGCGATAACAAAAAATGTTGCTACAGTTATTGCTAGAGGTTGCAATACTCGCACGCAGGGACCTGTTTCTGTGCATAATTCGGAACTAACTCGAAGAACTAGCGCTATAAAGGGGGGTTTTGAGAAATATCCAAATTCTAATTGTTTAGACCAAAACAGATATTGAATCTCGTCTGTTGCCAAGGCAACCTGCCCGAGCAAATCATTGGAAAAAATTGAATAAAATTTAATGCAAATAAAAAGAGTAATTGTCAAAGTCAACAATGCCGTCAACTTAGGAACTATATTTTTAATATTCATACAATCTTTTTTGTAGAGTTACTTGTTATCTAAATTATGCTATGAACAAATCCAATTTCATACATCTAAGGCTACATACTGAATTCTCGATAGTGGATAGCACCATAAAAATTTCCGATATTATGGCTAGAGCGGCGGACGACGGGCAGGTTGCTATGGGCTTGACAGATTTTGGTAATACCTTTGCATATCTAAAGTTTTATAAATCCGCGCGCAGTCATGGTTTGAAGCCAATACTCGGAGTTGACATTGGCGTACAAAATTTAACAAAGCAATCAGCACCTTGTCGTCTTTTACTATTCTGCATGAATAATTCTGGTTACAGAAGATTATGTCGGTTGATATCGATGGCTTGGTTATCAAACTCTTCAAGACAGGGGTATATGGATTTTGAATGGTTAAAAGAAAAAGATCAGATCTTGGGTGGCAAGATGTCAGACGATTTGATTTGTCTAATCGGAGGGTTAAGTGGTGAGATTAGTGAAAAAGGTGTAAATGCTTCTGCGTCCGTTGTTAAAAATGAAGTAGTGGGGAAAATCAAAACTTTTATGCCAGTTTTTGAGGATCGACTTTACCTCGAAATTCAAAAAGCTGGTTTTATGGGAGAGGATCAATATAACGAGCTGTTGATTTCCACTGCTGCAAAATTTGCTACGCCTGTCGTTGCGACCCACCCAGTGCAGTTTTTAGACAAGCAAGATTTCATTTCTCATCAAGCAAGGGTTTGTATTGCAGAAGGAGAAACTTTGAGTGGGGCTGTCCGAGGTAAGATATTTACGGAGGACCAGTACTTTTGTAAGTTAGAAGAAATGTTTAAGAAATTTAGTGATTTCCCGGAGGCATTAGAAAATAGTTATGAAATTGGTAAGAGATGTAATTTAGAATTTGAACTAAATAAAGTAAAACTGCCTGAGTTTAAGGCAGATTCTGAAATTTCTCTCGATAGTTATCTCATGCAAAAAGCCAAAGAGGGTTATGCAAGAAAAATAGAAAAATTTTATGATTTAGGTAAAAGTGACTCTAAACAGCAAAAACTTTATTTGGATAGATTAAGTTCGGAATGTGAGGTGATAACAACTATGGGATTTTCAAGTTACTTTCTCATTGTTGCTGATTTTGTTAACTGGGCAAAGGCAAATAATGTTCCTGTTGGTCCGGGGAGAGGTTCCGGAGCGGGCTCCCTTGTGGCTTACTGTTTAGGGATTACTGATATAAATCCAATACCATTCTCACTTTTATTTGAGCGTTTTCTAAACCCTGAGAGGATCTCGATGCCTGATTTCGATATTGATTTTTGTCAGGATAAAAGGCATCTAGTTATAGAATATGTTCGAGACAAATATGGTTCACAGTCTGTCAGTCAAATAGTTACGTTTGGCACTATGGCGTCCCGAGCAGTTATTCGAGACGCTGGTAGAGTTTTAGAAATGCCTTATTCTTTTTGTGACCAATTGTCAAAGTTGATCCCAGTAGTGCAAAACAAGCCTCTTTCCCTAAAAGAGGCTAGAAAAAAAGAGCCGCTTATTGTTCGACGTGAGAGAGATGAGGAAGAAGTGAGCACTGTTTTGGAGTTAGCAAAGCCCTTGGAGGATTTAGTTCGTAATGTTGGAATGCATGCCGGTGGGGTTTTAATCGCACCGGGAGCACTTAATGACTTTTGTGCATTATATAAAGCTCCAGGAACTGATGGTAAGGAGGGAGTCATCTCAATGTTTGACAAAGATGACGTTGAAAAATTAGGGTTAGTAAAGTTCGACTTTCTAGGCTTACGTAACCTAACTAGCCTTGCTTTAACTGTTAATCAAGTAAACAGATTACACCCAGAGTTAGACTTGAAACTAGAAAGTTTAAATTCTTTTGACGATGTTGAAACTTACGACTTACTGAAACAGGCAAATACAATTGCTGTATTCCAACTAGAATCTGACGGTATGAGAAGGTATTTGAGTAAGTTACAACCGGATAATTTTGAAGATATTATTGCAATGCTAGCGTTGTACCGACCTGGCCCACTAAACTCCGGGATGGTCGATGATTTCATTAAGAGAAAACAAGGACTTCAAAAAATTGACTATTTTCATCCAGATCTTAAAGACTGTTTGTCTGCGACTTACGGAGTTATCGTTTATCAGGAGCAGGTAATGCAAATCGCCCAGATAATTGCAGGTTATTCTCTTGGCAGCGCTGATATATTACGTAGGGCTATGGGTAAGAAGAAACTTGATGAGATGGCTCAGCAAAGAGAAGTTTTTCTCAATGGTGCTAAAGCAAATGGTTACACAGAGAGTTTAGGCAACAGACTTTTTGATTTGATGGAAAAATTTGCAGAGTACGGTTTCAACAAAAGCCATACAGCTGCGTATGCTGTAATTACATACCAAACTGCCTGGTTAAAAGTACACCATACCGCTGCTTTTTTTGCTGCAACTTTGACTTCAGAAATAAATGATACAGATAGGATTTGTTTGCTAGTTAAAGATGCGGAGTCGAATGGAATTTCTTTACTCACTCCTGATGTAAACGAGTCAGCCTATAATTTTGAAGCTATCATCAGTGACGATAAATTTGAGAATTCAAATTCGAATATCAAATGTATACGTTATGGATTGGGAGCAATAAAAGGAGTGGGTGAGGCAGCAATATCTCACTTAATTGAAATAAGAAAAAATAAGAAGTTTGAAGATTTTTTTGATTTTTGTTGTAGGGTTGATCATAAATTAATTAACAAAAAAGCTTTTGAATCATTAGTAGCAAGCGGGGCTGCTGATTCATTGATCAAAAATGATAAATTAAATCGAAAGGAAGTTCTCGAGGGGTTAGATCAGTTCCTAATGCTTGCCAATCAAATTTTGGCTGAGAAGAATCAAAGTTCATTATTTAGTGATGAGTTATCTAGAGAATCTGTGAAAGTAGGATTCGTCAAAAAAAATTATTTTCCTGAAAGAGAAAAATTATTATTAGAAAAAGCCGCATTAGGATTTTGTTTCTCGAAGCACTTATTTAGCCTTATTGCTGAGGAAGCAAAGAGGTACATGAAAAACTCCTTAAGGAATCTGCGTCCTAGTGATGAACCATATTGGGTTCATGGTATTGTTATGAGTGTACGAAAGCAAATGAGTCGGAAAGGGCCAATACATATTATGAGGATTGAAGATAATGTCGCTTCGGTAGACATAACTGTCTTCAATGATTTGCAAGAAAAATTTAAAAGCGAGATTCATGAGGATCATTATTTAGCCACTTTAATTAAGGCAGAATTTGATGAATACTCTGGAGGAACTCGGCTTGTAGCCCAAGATTTTCTTAGTCTTAGCGGAGTAAGGATGAAGTATCTAAAGGAGCTAGAGCTAGAGATATGCGATGATATGATCGAGGCCGAAAACGTGAAAAATACTATTCAAAAGTTGAGAAGATTGTTGTCATCAAAAAATCAAAATTCAAAGTATTTGATTCCAGTATGCTTTAAACTCAACTTAGGTTCACTAACTTGCCGAGCGAAGTTATCAAAATCTTGGAGAATTGAAGCGACAGACTGTTTGATTGATGACATTAGAAGTTTTCTCGGAGAAAATTCAGTTAAGTTTTTTTATAGAGATTAATTGATAACTTTTTCTAGAAGATTAATCGTTTCTGCCATTGGCAGACCTAATATAGATGAATAGCTACCTTCTATTCTTTTAACAAACATGATAATGTCACTTTGTATCGAATAACCGCCACATTTGTCCAATGGATTATCGGCTGCAACATATTTTTTGATCCATGAATCAGGAATATTCGCAAATTCAACAGTCGAAGATATCGTTAGTTGAGTAAACTGTTTCGCCAAAGATTTTTTTTTTAAGTAAGGATTAAAAAGCACAATTGATGTAATAACACTATGACTATTATTAGACAAGTTTTTAATCATTTGATGAGCTGCTAAATGATCTTTTGGTTTTTGTAAGATACAGTTTTTAAATTTGACAATGGTATCGCCCGCCAAGATTAATCCAGGGTTTAATTTTAAGTCCTTTACAGTCATTCTGCCGAGGTCTGCCTTTTGTCTTGCGACTCTCTTTACGTACGCGTCAGCTTGTTCATTTTTTTGTTGTCGTTCTAAATTCTCACAATGATTTTGATTTATCTCTAAAATAGAAAGATCCAGTTTCAAAAAATCGCAAATTTGACTGAGTTGCATCCTTCTTCTCGGACTTTTCGATGCTAGGTAAATAGATTTAATCAAAGTCATCTCGGAGCTAATAAAACTTGAAGGTTAACATAAATAGAAGAAATGTATCCGTTATACTTTTTTGCAAAGTAGTCGATAATTTTGGTGATGCAGGTTTTTGTTTAAGGTTAAGTAAGAGGCTTACACTTTTTGGCTATGAAACAGTTATTTATTGTGATGACATTTCTCTAATCAAGAGGCTAAACCATAATGTCTTAAAAATTTTTAATAATTACTGTCCCAGAGCTGTGAGTGTACTTGAGTATAAAAGCGTATTAAAAAACTTTAACCCAATAAAGAATTATTTAATCCTGGAGCTTTTTCAAGTTAATCCTCCAAAGCAATTTTTATTTTTGATTGAGGAAAACAGAAATGGACAAAGAATAATCATTGATCATTTATCTACAAATGACTTAAGCGAGAGCTTTCAGGGAAAACCTTCGCCAGATAATCATACGCTTGTTCATTTTTCTAAGTCACTTGATAAAGATAGCTCCCCTGCAGCTACTCGCACTTGGTGTTCTCCTAGCTTTTCTAAAAAAAATGGTGGTTTGATACCTAGGGATCTTACAGAAGTTAGTCCCTCCCAACGAGAACAAATGCGAGACTTTATCTTAAGCCACCCAAATACAAAAACGTATGGAACTTATTCTGACCAAGAAAAAGTTTTTATAATCCTGATGTTTACTTATGAGGATATAACCCTTCCCTCAAATTATTTTTTAAAGGAATATTCGGGAGTTGCTGTTTTGAAGCCAAACGGGATTATAGTAAGCCAATTTGAGTTTGATGCAATGTTACATTGTACAAATTTGAATTTTGTAAGGGGGGAAGACTCTTTTATAAGTGCTCATTTTGCAAGCGCTGGAAGGTGGAAAGTTCCATTTTTCTGGAATCCATATAGGCAGCCAGAAGACTGTCATGTAGAGAAATTCTTTAGTTGGAAAAAACGATTTACTGCACTAAAAGAAGACTATTATTGGAATATAGCAGAAAAAATTGTTAGAACTGAATTTGATGCCTCGCAGGAAGAATGGCAGAATATAGCTGAAAAATATAATTTAATCAAAGAACAAATGCACAAAGATTGTTTCCAAATCATAAATCGATATTCTTTTATTGAAATGATTCTTAGGCTATCGAGAAATTAAAAGGTGAGTATGTATGAAAACTACACAGGAGTTAAGAGTTGGCAATGTTTTTATTATCGGTGTAGACCCGATGGTTGTTTTGAAAAGTGAATACAATAAATCTGGTAGGAATGCAGCCGTGGTAAAGTTAAAAGTAAAAAATATACTAACGGGGTCTATAACAGAAACTGTCTTTAAGGCTGACGAGAAGTTTGAAAATCTTGTGCTTGAAAGAAAGGAAGTCTCCTTTACTTATTTTTCGGATCCTTTATATGTTTTTATGGATAAAGATTTTAATCAGCTTGAGGTTGATCAGGAGTCTATGGGAACATCTTTGAATTACCTAGAAGACGGGATGGTCTGTGAGCTAGTTTTTTATGATGGGAAGGTGATCTCTGTTGAGTTGCCCAATAGTATTATCCGAGAAGTATCATACACAGAGCCTGCTGTAAAAGGTGACACTTCTGGTAAAGTAATGAAATCCGCCAAAATCAGGCCTACAAATTTTGTAGTATCAGTACCCGCATTCGTAGAAATTGGAGATAAGATCGAGATTGATACTAGAAGCGGCGTATATAAAAATAGAGTCAAGTAAGGGTAAATTTTATTTTGTCTACAGTGAACAGTGACTTAGCTTTATTTTTGAAATCCTCTGAAGAAATTCTTGGTGGAGAAAACGTTCTTTCTATTAGAAACCAAGGCTTGTCAAATATTTTGAAGTTCTCTGTTGATTGGAGAAAGAAATTCTTTGGTAAGCCACTCGCGGTTTGTTTTCCAAATTCTTCCAGTCAAGTTTCTGAGTTAGTTAAATTGGCAGATAAGTTTAATGTTCCATTAATTGCGCAAGGTGGAAATACAGGTCTTTCTGGGGGAGCTACTCCTTCAAACGATATTTCTCAAGTAGTTATTTCGATGAGTCGGATGAATTCGATTAGATCTATTGATATAGTAAATAAATCACTGACTGTGGAATCAGGTTGTTCATTAAGAAAGTTACAAGATTTTGCAAAGAACTCCTCTTTGCTATTTCCGCTTGATATTTCCTCCAGAGAAGATGCAACTATTGGCGGAATTTTAGCCACCAATGCGGGGGGCTTATCTGTTTTACGTTACGGCTCTGCTAGAGACCTTTGCTTCGGTTTAGAGGTTGTTTTGTCAGACGGAAAGATTTGGAATGGCTTAAAAAGCCTAAAGAAGGATAATTCTGGCTACAGTCTCAAAAATTTATTTATTGGTAGTGAGGGTACTTTAGGAATTATAACCGCGGCAAGCATGTGTTTATATTCTGAGGTTTTAGATCGCGAAACATATTTTGTCATTACTAGGGACATAACAGCTACTGTGGCTGTATACAATGAATTACAGAAGATCGTGAATGATAATTTAACCGCCTTCGAATTTATGTCTTCCGATGCAATTGATCTTGTGATGAGGTATTTCCCCAATCGGGTTCCAAACTTCATTGGTAATATTAAATCAAAGATTATCTCTATTGTTGAATTACCACGAACTAACCTTTATAAAGATGAATGTTTGACTGAGCGTTTTGAACAGTTAATTAGCTCCGGAATCGTTTTTAAGTGGGGTTTTTGTAAAAATAAACAGGCAACTAAGCTTTGGGCTTTAAGAGAGGCAATTACATATGCGTCTGCTGAAAATGGGCAACAAGTAAAAAATGATCTTTCCCTACCTCGGTCATCAATCAGCGATTTTGTAACTTCAGTAAGGAAGTCGATATTACCAAAATATCCGCGAGTCAGCCTAATTAATTTTGGTCATATAGGAGATGGTAACCTTCACTTTAACGTCTCTCCTTTTTTTAATGAGGCTTTTCAAAAGAAAGAGGACAGATGGAAGGCCCACGAAGTATTCTTGAAAAAATATGAGGAAAAAATTAGAAAAGATATAAACGATCTAGTAGTGGATTTTTCAGGCTCTGTTAGTGCTGAGCACGGTATAGGGCAATTACGCCGTGAAGAGAATATTCGCTTAAAATCTGACGTAGAAATTAATCTTATGAGAGGAATAAAACAATATTTTGATCCAAAGGGCATCATGAACCCAGGAAAACTAATTTAAATTAATTTTTTTATTTCTCTTTCAGCTAACGTTTTCCATGAACTTATCTCGAAATCAAAAGAGTTTACTAACAGGGTAGAGTCGAGCCTGGAATTTTTTGGCCGCTTAGCCATAGTGGAATAGTCTTTACTTAAAATTGGCCGTATTTCTGAGCTTCTTTGTTGTATAAGTGTTGAACCCTTTTTCAGAGTAAGCAAAATATAATTTGCAAAGTCAAACCAACTAGCGACTCCTTTAGGGGAAAGATGGTAAACCCCTGTTTTTTCGAGGTAATTGAAGTTTTTAAAAAGATGGTGGCAAAACTCAGAAACAAACGTTGCGGAAGTTGGAGTTCCAATCTGATCGCTTACAACTCTTAGTGTACCCCCATCTTTAATTCTTTTGAAAATTGAGAGTAAAAAATTTTTACTATATATAGAATATATCCAGCTAATTCTTAAAATTATAAACGGAATATCAGCGGAGATAATGACCTGTTCACCATATAATTTACTGTGACCATAAGTATTTAGCGGTTTAGGAATATCTGATGGAACCCAAGGTTTTGTTCCTGATCCATCGAAAACATAATCAGTCGAAAAGTGGATTAAAGTTACGGGTTTAAAATTTTTATTAAATTTCCTTATAACTGAGGCTATGATCTCAAGGGAAAACCCATTAATTTTAAATGCTAAGTCTTTCTCTTCTTCTGCCTGATCAACATTGGTATAAGCAATAGCATTTACCACGACATCGGGCTTAAATTCCATTAAGACAAGTTGAAAATTCTTTAGTAATAAGTAGCCGTCATCAAATGGTAAGGTTTCCCTGCCGACAGTCCTTATTTCTTGACCACGTTTTTTTTTATGATAAATCGATTTTCCGACCTGTCCATTTCGACCTAAGAGTAATATTTTCATTTACAAAAAAAGAAATTTTTTATTTTTAAGTCAACTAAAGAAAGGCCTTTTAGATCTTTTTCAGAAATAATTAGAGAACTTATTTTGAAGTCATCTAATCTCCAATTAACTCCGAGATCTTTATCATTCCACCGTAATGTTACATCAGATTCCGGGTGATAATATGATGAGGTCTTATACTGAATTTTTGCTATTTCTGAGACTACTAAGAATCCATGGGCAAAACCCTCTGGAACAAATAACATTTCGTTATCTTCTTCATCTAATTCAATACTTTGCCATTTTGAAAAGGATGGGCTTTGTAATCGTATATCTACTATAACATCGAGAATCTTACCCTCTAAAACTCGGATAAGCTTAGCTTGAGCGTGAGGGTTTCTTTGAAAATGCAAACCCCTCAAAACACCATTACGTGAAACTGAAAGATTGTCTTGAACAAAGTGCAAGTCTCTATTGATAATCTCCGTAAAAGATTTTTGATTAAAAGCTTCAGTGAAATGACCCCTCTCATCGGAAAATTTTTTTGATCGTAAAATATACACATCATCAAATGGATCAATTTTTTTGTCTAGCACCGGATCCTCACAGAAGTTTTAGCAAATATTGCCCGTAAGAACTGGTCCTGAGGGCATCGGCCATTTTTAACAAATCACTATCACTTACCCAACCTTTTTTCCATGCAATTTCTTCTGGACACGAAATTTTAAGTCCCTGTCTGTTTTCAATAGTTCGAATAAATTGACTTGCATCAATAAGGGAGTCGTGTGTGCCAGTATCAAACCACGCAAAGCCTCTACCTAAGTTATGTAAGGTTAAGTCATTAGTTTTTAGGTAACTCATATTTAAATCGGTTATTTCTAATTCTCCTCTTGATGAGGGTAGCAAATCTTGAGCTCTGGAGCTCACATCCCCATCGTAAAAATAGAGCCCGGTAATTGCAACATTAGACTTGGGTGATTTTGGTTTTTCTTGTATTGTGATCACTTTATCATCTTTATACTCAACCACTCCAAATCTTTGAGGATCCTCTACAGGATATCCAAATATGGTTGCTCCTTTTGATTTGGCTGAAGTATCCATCAATATTTTTGACAAGCCTTGTCCATAAAATATATTATCTCCAAGTATTAAAGCACTTGGTTTATTACTGAGAAAATTTTTTCCAATTAGAAATGCTTGAGCGATACCTTCTGGTTTTTCTTGAATAGCATAACTGATGGATATCCCTATTTGATTACCGTCTTTTAGGAGATCTTGAAAATGTTTTAAATCTTTTTCAGTGCAAATGATCAAAATATCTCGAATATCAGCCAACATTAAAACTGATAAGGGATAATAAATTAAAGGCTTATCGTAAATTGCTAGGAGTTGTTTTGATGTTGCTATTGTTATTGGAAATAATCTTGAACCAGTTCCCCCCGCAAGTACTATCCCCTTTCTGTATACTGATTTTTTTTGGAAACTATCGCCTTCCATAATTTGTTTCAATCCAATCCTTATAATGTTTCGTCTTTATAGAATCAGTCCATTTTTTATTTTGTAAATACCATTTAACTGTTTTTTCCAAGCCAGTCTCTAAATTTTCTGTAGGCCGCCAATCTAACTCTGAATAAATCTTTTGATTATTTATTGCATATCTTATATCGTGCCCGGGTCTATCTTTGACAAATTTAATTAAGTGATCATGGTTTTTTTTAATTTCTCTACTTTCAACTGGAATTAATTCATCGAGAATTCCGCAGATTCTAGAGACCAATTCGAAATTAGTGATTTCGGCATTGCCGCCGATATTATATGTTTCACCAACTATACCTTTATTTAAAATTGATATTATTGCGTTACAATGATCCTGCACATATAACCAGTCCCTTACTTGCTTTCCATCTCCATAAACTGGTATATCTTTTCCCATAGTAGCATTTAAAATTGTGAGAGGAATAAGTTTCTCAGGAAATTGATAGGGGCCGTAGTTGTTGGAACAGTTTGAAATTATTGTAGGTAAGTTATAGGTTCTAAACCATGCTCTGACCAAATGGTCACTGGCTGCTTTAGAGGCTGCGTACGGACTATTTGGTTTGTACGGACTTGATTCTGTGAATGGTGGTTCTTTATAGTTTAGACTGCCGTAGACTTCGTCTGTACTGATGTGAATAAATTTGAAACTTCTTTTAGATGGTGTAATACTAAAATCATCTTGGTTTTGGCTTGATGCTTCATCGGGCAATCGTCCGAAGTAAGCTAGACTGCATTTGAGTAGATTAAAAGTTCCGTTTATATTTGTTTTGATAAATTCGTTTGGCGAGTTAATGGATCTATCAACATGGCTCTCCGCGGCAAAGTTTATAACTGCTCTCGGATTAAATTCATCAAATGTACGTTTAACTATCATTGGATCAATTATGTCTGATTTGATAAGAGTGAAACGTTCATCATTTTTTAGCTCATCAAAGTTTCCAATATTAGCAGCGTAAGTTAACTTATCAATTACAATGATTTTTTCATTACTTGTATCATTTTCTAATAGATGAAAGATAAAATTAGAGCCAATGAACCCTGCCCCGCCAGTTATTAGTATCAAAATGCCTCGCCTTTGTTAGATTATAAAATATTCGAATATTTATCCCAGCCTACAGATATTTTTTTAAAGTTAAAAGTCAAGCAATTACAGATTATTAAGTTACAATCACCAGTAAGAGACGAGTTCCCTAAAACTTTAAATTACTCCTGAATATGAATATTACGATAATTGGAACAGGTTATGTTGGTTTAGTAACCGGTGCCTGTTTGGCCGATGTTGGAAATAATGTGCTTTGTGTAGATGTAAACCAAAAGAAAATTGAAGGTTTAAATGATGGCAATATTCCAATTTATGAGCCAGGATTAGAAAAATTAGTTAAGAGTAATGTTAGAGCTAATCGTTTACGGTTTACCACAAATGTGGAATATTCAGTAGATTTTGCCAGCATTCAATTTATAGCTGTAGGTACTCCATCTGATGAAGATGGTTCCGCTGACCTTGAGCATGTTTTGAGTGCTGCAAGAAGTATTGGTCGGTACATGAAGAATGATTTAGTTGTTGTGGATAAGTCCACGGTGCCCGTAGGAACAGCAGATAAAGTAAAATTAGTCATACGAGAAGAGTTAAAAAAGAGAAACTTAGTTATGAACGTTACGGTTATCTCTAACCCGGAGTTTTTGAAGGAGGGAGCTGCTCTAGAGGATTTTCAAAGGCCTGATAGGATAATAATTGGTGTGGATTGCAGAAATAGTAGAGCGATAATGCAAAAGCTTTATGCGCCATTTCAGAGAACCAGAGACAAGGTGATTTTTATGAGTGTACGTTCAGCGGAAATGACTAAATATGCCGCGAATGCGATGTTAGCTACTCGGATATCTTTTATGAACGAATTAGCTAACCTTTCTGAAAAACTAGGAGCAGATATCGAAAGTGTGAGAGTGGGCATTGGCTCAGACGCTAGAATTGGATACAGTTTTTTGTACCCTGGGTGTGGTTACGGTGGTTCCTGTTTTCCCAAGGACGTCAGCGCCTTGATTAAAGTCGGAGAGCAAAATGGTCAAAAGTTAGAAATTTTAAATGCTGTTCAAACCGTTAATCAAAAACAAAAAATGGTGTTGATTAATAAGATCCAAAGGGTTTTTGGTAATGACTTGTCCGGGGTCACTTTTGCTGTATGGGGTCTATCTTTTAAGCCTGGCACAGATGACATTAGAGAAGCTCCAAGCTTAATTGTTATAGACGAGCTACTTAAAAAAGGGTCCAAGATAAAAGCTTTTGATCCCGTGGCTCTGAAAGAAGCCAAGAAGTTTTTTGGGCAAAAGATTGTTTACTGCGAAAATCCCTATGTGGCTCTGGAGAATTGTGAAGCATTGATAATATTAACTGAGTGGAAAGAGTTTAGAAGTCCGGATTTTGACAAAATTTTAAAGTTGATCAAAACCCCCAATATTTTCGATGGACGCAATTTATATAATCCTGAGCATATGGAGAGTATAGGTGTGTCTTATCATGCAATAGGGCGGTACTCTCAGAAAGCTTAGAAATATTTATAATGGATATCTCAAGTTCTAGTAAGTGTTTTCAAAATTTACAAAAGGAAATATGTCAGTGTATTTCGACCGAGGAAAATTTGGATTTTATAGAAGATTCTTGGTCGAAATCAGATGACAATTCTTTACATGGTTATGGTTTTACAAAGATTATAGAAAACGGAAGCATTATTGAGAGGGGAGGTGTAAATTTTTCTCATGTTAAAGGTAAGCAGTTACCGACTTCTGCCACTAAAAATAGACCAGAGTTAGCAGGATTGGCGTTTAACGCTGTGGGTTTGTCACTGGTTCTTCACCCTGTAAATCCTTTCGTCCCAACGGTACACATGAACATCAGGTATTTTTCTACTGTAAGTGATAATACCAGTGAGAAAATTTGGTGGTATGGTGGGGGTATGGATCTAACCCCTTATTATCTTTTCGAGGAGGATGCGATCCATTTCCATGTTAGTTGTAAAGAAGCCCTTGATTGCTTTTCACTCGACTATTATCCTCGTTTTAAAAAGGCTTGTGATGAGTATTTTTTTTTAAAACATAGGAAAGAGACCAGAGGAGTTGGAGGAATTTTTTTTGATGATTTTTCTGAATTGGGGCCTCAAAAAAGCCTTGACTTAGTGGAGTCAGTAGGCAGTTCCTTTTTAGGAGCATACATGCCGATCTTGAACCGGAGAAAAGATATTCCTTACGGGGAAAAAGAAAAAATGTTTCAAGCTTATAGAAGAGGTAGATATGTAGAATTTAATTTAGTCTATGATCGAGGTACTTTGTTTGGGTTACAATCAGGGGGACGAATTGAGAGTATATTGATGTCAATGCCTCCCCGGGCGTCTTGGATATACGATTGGAAACCTGAGCCTAAGAGCCCAGAGGATAAATTATATAAATATTTACAACCTATTGACTGGGTTAACTGGCGGAAAAAAAGTTAGCTTGAAGAATGATGCGAAAATCTTAGTCACTGGTGCCGCGGGGTTTATCGGTAGCTCAACGGTAATTCGTTTGATAGAGCTAGGTTTTAGGGTAGTTGCTATTGACAACATAAGCGATTATTATGATCCGAATTTAAAGTTAGCTCGAATTAACAGAATTAAAGCCATTTCTTCGGATAGATTTGAGTTTTTAAAAATGGACGTTAATGATCGTTCGCTATTGGATAAGCTTTTCAAAGAAAACAATTTTGAAAAGGTTATACACATGGCAGCACAGGCTGGTGTTAGATATTCGATCATAAACCCGAGCGCGTACGTTAATACAAATATTGAGGGGTTCTTTAATTTATTAGAAATAATGAAGGAATTTAAAACTGTAAAACATTTTGTTTATGCTTCCTCCTCAAGTGTATATGGAGGAAATGACGGGGCTCCTTGTAATGAGGAATCAAATACTGATAACCCCTTAAACCTTTATGCAGCTTCAAAGAAATCCAACGAACTTATGGCAGCAGCATATTCCCATCTTTTTGATTTGCCTTCCACCGGCGTGAGATTGTTCACAGTCTATGGACCTTGGGGAAGGCCAGATATGGCCTTGTTCAAATTTGTTAAGGCGATATTAAATAATGATGAAATTCAGGTTTTTAATGAAGGGAGAATGAGCAGAGATTTTACCTATATTGATGATGTTTTGGATGCACTAGTTTCGATCTTGAAATTGCCGCCAAGTAATCGAAGTGGACCTAAAAAAGTAGATAAAAATGGACATCACAGAGTAGTAAATATCGGTAACGGTAGTCCAGTTTCTGTTATGACATTTATCTCAGTTCTTGAGGAGTGTTTGGGGAAAAAAGCAAATGTTAAATTTGAAAAGCACCAACCTGGGGATGCTTACTACACGCATGCGGACACGACCATGCTTTTTAAGCTCACAGGATTAACTTTTAATACTCCATTGGAAAAAGGAGTTAGAAGTTTCATAACTTGGTACAAAAATTATTATAACATTTAGAAATGGAATATGAGAAATACTATGGTTGATGAGATATATCTTGAGGATGTTCGTTATCTTGGGCAATTGTTGGGTGATACCATTAAAGAGCAAGAGGGCGAAAATATTTATGAGCTTGTTGAGAAAGTTCGGAGATTGAGTGTAGCTTACAGGCGCCATGACGATGTAGATGCAGGTAAAGCGCTAGATAAAATGCTTAAAAGTCTATCGTCAGACGAATCTGTTACTGTCATCAGGGCCTTTACTTATTTTTTGCACTTTATAAATATTGCCGAAGACTTAGCTAATTTAAGATTGATAAAAGGTGATGATAGAACAGCTGCCTTGATGGGGGAGCCAGGCTCCTTATCACATGCATTCTCGCGATTGGAGAGGGGTAAGAAGAAACAAAGCGAAATTCTTGATCTTTTAGGTAAGGCATATATTTCTCCAGTTTTGACTGCACACCCTACCGAAGTTCAAAGGCGAAGTGTTTTGGACGCAGAGAAATCTATTTCAAAGCTTTTAAAATCTAGGTCATTTCTGTTAAAGAATGGATCAAAGTCTCAGCGTATAGAAAATGAAAATAGTTTAAGGTCGGTACTTGTTCAATTATGGCAAACGAGGCTTCTAAGGACTACTAAGCTTGATGTTGCTGATGAGATAGAAAATGTTTTAGCAATATACAGGAGTACTTTTTTAAAAGAAATTCCTATTCTTTACAGAAATTTAGAGAAACGTTTGGATAATCAGTCAGTATCAAGTTTTTTCAGAATGGGTAATTGGATTGGTGGCGATAGGGATGGAAATCCAAATGTTACGAGTGAGACGTTAGAGCTTACGGTTAGAAGGCACGGAGAGACTATTCTACGGCACTATTTGGTTGAAGTTCATCTTCTGGGTTCAGAGTTATCGATGTGTGAAAGGTTGAATAAGGCAAGTCAGGCATTAATTGAATTAGCGGTGAAGGCACAAGACCCTAATCTTCATAGGAAAGATGAACCTTACAGGCAGGCTTTGATAGGGATTTATGCCAGACTAGCTGCAACGCTTGTGCACTTGACAGGCGCTCATGCTAGGCCTCATGCCCTTCCTCCCTCAATACCATATGAGCACCCAGGAGAATTCTTGATGGATCTAAACATTGTTGAAAGGTCTTTGAGAGAAAACAAGGGGGAAAGATTAATTTCTGGTCGATTAAGTCCTCTTATAAGAGCAGTAAAAGTTTTCGGATTTCATTTAGCAACTGTTGATTTACGGCAAAGTTCAGATATTCATGAGTTAGTCATAAGTGAACTTCTAGAAAGAGCTGGCGTTTGTGAGGATTATTTGAGTTTGGAGGAGATTGAAAAACAAAAGCTCCTCATATCAGCCTTAAAGAAGCCTGAATTTTTAAGGAGTGATGAAAAACAGTACTCCGTAAAGTGTCAAGAAGAGCTCAAAGTATTTGAGACTGCAAAGTCTTTAATTAAAGCTTTTGGTCCGGAGGTAATCAGGCACTATATTATTAGTCATACTGAAACCGTTAGCGATATGCTAGAAGTGATGTTCTTACAGAAAGAAGCTGGGCTCATGCAGGGAACGCTTGGGAAAAATTCAAATTTAGGAATTATCATAGTTCCCTTATTCGAAACCATAGAGGATCTTAGAGGGGCCACTAGGATCATGGAAGGACTATATGGGTTAGATGGAGTTACAGACTTGATGAGACACTCAGGTGGTCTTCAAGATATAATGCTAGGATACTCAGACAGTAATAAAGACGGTGGGGTTTTCACTTCTAATTGGGAGGTCTACAAAGCGTCTACTAATTTAGTTAAATTATTTGAAAGTATTCAGGGTATAACTCTTCGTTTGTTTCACGGAAGAGGCGGAACTGTGGGAAGAGGGGGTGGCCCTAGTTATCAGGCAATTTTAGCTCAACCACCCAGGACAGTTAGAGGTCAAATAAGGCTTACTGAGCAAGGTGAAATAATTTCAAATAAGTATGGAACCCCAGAATTAGGGCAGAGAAATTTAGAGACTTTGGTAGCTGCTAGTATTGAGTCGACGCTTCTTCCCCCTGAAAAGGAAATTCCAGAGGAATATATTGAGGCTGCTGAAAAAATATCTGCATTTGGTTTGGAAGCCTACAAAAAAACTGTTTATGATACTCCAGGATTCTCAGAGTATTTCTTCAGCAGTACTCCAATTGCTGAAATTGCAGCTTTAAATATAGGCTCCAGGCCTGCTGCACGACCGAGTGGTGAAAAAGATAAAATGAAAATTGAAAATTTAAGGGCTATTCCCTGGAGTTTTTCTTGGGGTCAGAGTAGGTTAGCACTGCCAGGCTGGTTCGGTTTTGGGAGTGCTCTTGAAAACTTTGCATTACAAAATCCTCAGAGACATAGAGGTTTATTATTAGAGATGGCTAGAGACTGGCAGTTCTTCCAAGCTTTGATTGCAAATATTGATATGGTAATGGCAAAGGCTGATATAGGAATTGCGAGAAGATATGCTCGATTATGCCCTGACCCTAAAATTTCGCGAAAAATTTTTACAAAAATTAAAGAAGAATGGTTGAAGACTAAAGGGGCTCTTGAATTTGTTACTGGATCTGGTCAAAGGTTAAGATCAAACCCTCAACTTGCCGAATCAATTCAAAGAAGACTTCCGTACTTAGATCCGTTGAATCACCTTCAGGTTGAATTGATAAGAAGGTTAAGGGGCGGTGTTGAAGATGAAAGAGTAAATAGAGGGATCCATTTAACAATAAATGGCATTGCAACGGGCATAAGAAACACGGGTTAATAGCTCTCAGCTACTCTTTTAGAAATGAATCTTATTCCTCACTTGTGTGTTTTAGTTAACGCTTTTTTTTGGGGTCTATGCTGGATACCGTTGTTAGATTTTACAAGGTTGGGTTTACATCCTCTTGGAATTACTCTTCTTAGTTATGGACTTTTAGCCGGACTGCTTTTGCTCTTTGAGAAGAGGTCGATTTTATTTTTTTTTCGCAGCAAGCCACTTGTTTTCCTAGGTATTTCTTATGGATTAACAAATGTATTTTTTAACTGGGCAATTACAGAGGGAGAGATTGTAAGAGTTGTGTTTCTTTTTTATTTGATGCCTATTTGGTCAGCTATTTTCGCAAAAATTTTATTAAACGAATCACTTGGAATTTTAGGTTTATGTCGCATTTCTTTTGCTCTACTTGGAATTTTTTTGTTAGTTGTAGCAGAAGAATTTCATAAAAATGGATTGTCTGGTTTTTCCCTCTCGATTATGGCTAGTGATTTTTTTGCAATGTTAGGAGGTATTTTTTTTGGTCTAGGAAACGTTTTTTTAAGAATGTTGAAAACTGAAAATTCAATCTTTCGAACCTTTTCAATTTTTTTTGGTTCTTTTTTAGTTTCCGCAGTAATTTTAGCTCTGATATGGCTAGTGGACCCTTCAGTTTTTTTTTGGGAAAATTTACCCATTCCACCTAGGTTATTTTTCATTAAATCTCACTTACAGCTTAATAGTATTTTCGATAGTTCTTGGAATTGCTAATTTCTGCTTGCAGTATGGAGGATCAAAATTAATGGTGCAAACTACTTCAATGCTGATGCTTATGGAGATTGTTGTTGCCACTATATCTACAACCTATTACGGGGAAAATACTTTAACTTATGTTGGTTTTCTAGGTGGATTGATAGTAGTAATGGCTTCTAGTTTTTCGATTTTTTATAAAGGCTTTAAATCTAGTTGATTTCTCACGGGTATATTCCAGATCTTACTGAAAGTGCGTAAGCTTCGATACATTTTTTTATAGAGTCATTGCCTCTCATGAAATTTTTTACGAATCTTGGTTTAACTTTTGAGTCCAGTCCTAAGATATCATATAGCACTAAAACTTGGCCATTTGTGGATGGTCCGGAACCGATACCAATCGTAGGTATTTTGACGGAGGTTGTTATTTCCTTTGCAAGACTTTTTGTGACTAGTTCTAGAACTAAAACATCAGCACCTTCTCTTTCAAGTTCGAGTGATAACTTTAAGAGCCGACTTGCTTCCTCAGGGGAGTCTCCTTGAACTTTGTAGCCTCCAATTTTATGTAAGGATTGAGGCAGCATCCCAATATGACTACATACAGGAATATCCCTTGAAGATAAAAAATTTATGGTTTTTTTAATCCAGGCGTTCCCTTCCAATTTAATAATTTTAGCTCCAGCTTCTAATAGTTTAGAAGCATTGGAGTAAGCTTTCTCTGGTGACTCTTGATAAGTAGAAAAGGGAAGATCTGCCATTACAATAGAGTTCTTGATTCCGGAGGCAACACACCTAGTGTGATATATCATCTCCTCTATAGTTACAGATAATGTTGTATCATAGCCTTTTATAACCATACCTAAAGAATCTCCGACAAGAGTGATATCAACGCCGCACTTGTCGATTAGACTTGCAAAGGTAAAGTCATAGCAAGTAAGAGCTACAATCTTCTCACCCTTGGAGCTTTTTTCTTTTAGATCGTTCAGCTCCATAACTCATCTCTATTAGTAACCCGAAATTTTTTCATATATTTCTTCAGTTGGCATACCGTTCAAACAGAGGCTCGCAAATTTTAGGGCATAGCCTCTAAGTGTAGCTCCTTTGCGAAAAGCTAATAATGTAACATTTTTCATAAAAATATCCTTACCATCTATCAGGCTGAGATGTTTATCCAAGTTAGCATCGTATGCCATACTTGCTATGATACCAATTCCTAAGTTTAACGAGACATACGCTTTTATAACATCCGCGTCCAAAGCTTCTAATACTATATTTTGCTCCAAGTTTTTTTCTTTGAACAGGGAATCAATTTTCCCTCTACCTGTAAATCCTTTGTGGTAAGTGATTAGGGGATAGGTGCTGATTTGCCGGAGTGAAACATGATTTAATTTTGTGAGAGGGTGATCTTTGGGAACTATGATCGAGTGATACCATGTGTAAAAGGGAATCGTTACGAACTTAGGGTCATTAATTAGTGACTCAGTTGCAATTCCAATATCTGCTTCCCCTGAGTCCAATAACGAAACAATCTCTGGGGGACTACTCTGGTGAAGAACGAATTGAACCTTAGGAAAAGATTTTTTAAACTTAGAAATTATCCCTGGGAGAGAGTATCTTGCTTGTGTATGGGTTGTTGCTAAAATTAAGGCTCCGGACTCTTCGTTAGCCAACTTACATTTTACATCTTGAATATTTCTAACATTATTTAAAATTTCTTGAGCAAAAGATAAAACAGTTTTTCCTGCGTGAGTGAATCCTCGTATTCTTTTACCATGACGTAAGAAAAGATCAAAGCCCAATTCTTCTTCCAGTTCCTTAATAGTTTTACTGATACCTGGCTGAGAAATGAATAGTGCTCGAGCAACCTGAGTCAAATTAAAATTTTGTCTGTTTGCCTCTGCAAGAATGCGTAGTTGCTGTAAGTTCATTATCTAATTTTTTTTGTAATTTCTGGGACAACATCGAACAAATCTGCCACAAGACCGTAAGTTGCAATTCTGAAAATAGGAGCATCTTCATCTTTATTTATTGCTACAATAATTTTCGAATCTTTCATTCCTGCTAAATGTTGTACGGATCCTGACATTCCAATTGCAAAGTAAAGTTCTGGGGCAACCACTTTTCCAGTTTGACCGACTTGATATTCGTTGGGAGCAAAACCAGAATCTACTGCAGCTCGAGAAGCTCCAAGTGCTGCATTTAATTTCAGCGCTAGTGGCTCCAATATTTTTTTATAATTTTCTGCCGACCCTAAACCTCTTCCCCCTGCTACCACTACTCTGGCAGATAATAAATCTGGTTTATCCGACGTTACCGAGCTAGAATTAATGATTGATTTTAGGCTTGAAAAAGTATCTGCAGTAAAATTCTCAATATTTATCCCTACCTCCTCAGTTTTTTTTGCAGCGTCGAATTTTGTAGTTCTGATAGTCAAAAATTTTATTTTCTCACTGGTTTTTACCTTTGAAATAAGATTTCCAGCATAGATTGGTCTGTCAAAAATGCTGGGTGAATGAATTTTTATAACATCAGAAACCTGACTCATTCCATGCATTGCTGCAATTCTCGGCAAAAGTTCTTTCCCAAAGGAAGAGGTTGAAATTAAGACAGATTTTATTTCTCGGTAGGCCTTTAACAAGTTGCTGATTTGGAATGCATAGCTCTCCGAAAGTTTCTCTTTCAAAAACTCAGCATCAATTTTTATAACTTTTTTTACGCCACTAATTGTACTAACTGCTTTACAAATATTGTGGCAATCTTTGCCTAAAACTACTGCCCAAATATCACTTTCCATCAATTTTGCAGCTGTGATGACGTGAAAAGTTTCTTTTTTTGGTGCATCCGTTGAGTTTTCTACAATTACAAGAGTAACCATTTTAAATGACCTTTAATGTTTCCTTGAGTTCAAATAATAAATCATCTACATTATGTAAAATTTCACCTTTACTTCTCTCCTCAGGCTCGCTTATTTCTATAACCTCGATAGACTTAGCAAAGTTAATATTTAATTTTTCCAACTCTATTTTTTCCATTTCTTTTTTCTTTGCTTTCATAATATTTGGTAAAGAAATATATCTTGGTTCATTTAACCTCAAGTCAGCTGTGATAACGGCAGGAAGGCTAAACGATACAGTTTCTACGCCGGTATCCACTTCTCTAATAACTAACATCTCTTTACTTTTTTTTGTAACTTCTAGTTCCGAAGCAAAAGTGGCTTGGGGCAAACCAGCTAGGCCAGCAAGCATTTGCCCTGTTTGGTTACAATCGTCATCTATCGCTTGTTTTCCCATTAAAATTAGGTCAAATTTGTTTCGTTTTAAAAGACTGTTCAGAACTTGCGCTATTTGGATAGATATTAGATCTATCTCAGTTACTATCAGCATGGCTCTGTCTGCCCCCATGGCTAGACCACTCCTTAAAATATCCTCACAACTTTCGGGCCCTATAGTAACGAGACAAATCTCTTCGGCATAATTCTTTTCTTTCAGTCTTATAGCTTCTTCAAGAGCGATTTCATCGAAAGGGTTCACTGACATCTTGACATTTTCAATATCTACTCTCTTCTTACAAGCAGTTGGCAAAACTCTTACATTGTAGTCCACAACTTTCTTTATTGGGACAAGTATCCTCATGAAATTCCCCTATATTTAATAAATTTTATGATTTTATTTTGAACGACTTTTTTCAGATAACCTTTCCATAAATAATAATTTAAATGTGCCAGTAACTCAGTAAAAGCAAACGTGTAGTTGTGGCTATCCAGCTTCCGTTTAAAAATTATTGGTAGTAAATCACTTACTGATTTCGGATTTTCACAGCTTACCAAAATTTTGTCTAATCGTTCTTGATGATGAGACTCTATTTGAATTAATCTACGGTGAAGCCCACTTACTTCGCTGCCTCCAAAAGGTTGACCGTGAGACGGTAAGACAAGCGTATCCGGTGGAAGTCTTTTGAATTTAACCAAGGCAGATAAGTGATTCTTTAATGGGTTATTGTCTGATGATGATGGAAAGACCCCAACATGAGAGGTAATTTTGGGTAGAATCATGTCTCCAGAAATTAATATTTGTTTTGATTTACAGTATAAGCTAGCGTGTCTAGGTGAGTGTCCTGAACTTAGGATAATTGACCAGTTATAACCCCCAATTGTCAATTTCGAGTTTGATTTGATGCTGGTAAATGTCTCTGGAATATTCCTTACCATAGAGGAATAAAAAACACTTCTTTCAAATAATTTTTTTTTTGATTCCTTCAGATTACAACCATGTGATTTAAAGAAATCAATTGTTTTAGTGCTGATCACATTTTCATTCGGATCTCCAGGCAAGGTTCCGGTACACACCTTTTGATTCTCCCCATCGGATAGCAGTTTAGCCATATCATATTCTTCACAAGTCATCAAAACCGGAACTTTCCAAAGGCCACTGTCTAAGCCGTTACATAACCAGTGGGCTAACCCGAAGTGATCGGGGTGCATGTGAGTACAAATGATTTTCAGAATAGGGAGACGATCTTTATGAGTTCTAAGAAAGTTTAACCAAAGCAGCTTTGTTCGACTGTTGGATATGCCCGTATCGACTACTGTCCACCCTCT
>MDTB01007636.1_pt1 | contig 32728 bp, 33 predicted proteins | sample 811161 | NCBI WGS metagenome assembly MDTB01 (sample SAMN05326650, study PRJNA326480) | marine metagenome | isolation source: seawater | place: Mediterranean Sea | collected 2009 | reverse complement strand
GGGTTTCTTGACGAGAACCTCAATGTACCGGTGAAAGGAATCGAACCTTCACTCCCTTGCGAGAATCGGATTTTGAATCCGACGCGTCTACCAATTCCGCCACACCGGCAAATTTTTTCAATAGAAGCGCCGAAAATTATAATCTAAGATTGAGTGTTGTCAAGTTTAGGGAATTGTTAAAAGGTTTAAATGATTCTAAATTCTGTTACAATTCTATTAATTTTTGTTTGAATTGAAATATTTACCACTAAAATAGAGTATTGGTTATTAATATGTTCACATCAAAATACTTGTTGAAAAACGCAGAGCAGTATCCTGAAGAGCCAGCTTTATCAAAAAAAAATAAAAATGGGGAATGGGAAACAGATAATTGGAAAATTTTCTTTGATAATACAAAAAAAATTGCAAAATCTTTAATTGCCTGCGGTATTGAGGTTAATGAAAAAATAAGTATATACAGTTACAATAGAAAGGAATGGTATGAGTGTTACTTAGCGTCGCAATTAATCAATTCTGTATCTGTGGGTATTTATCACACTTCTTCCTCTGAGGAAGTAGAGTGGATAGTTGAAAATTCTGACTCCAAAATTATTTTTGTTGGGAATAACCCCAGTGATAATGACGAACCTGACAAGATGCCAAATCATCGCTTATTTAAAGTTCTTCCAAACCTTAAAAACATTGAGTTAGTCGTTGCGATGGATGGAGTAGACATTCTACAAGACGAAAAGTTTGTATCTTGGTCTAATTTTATTGCGAGAGGAGACGATATAGATGATTCAGTAGTAATGGAACGGAATGAAACTACAAAAGAAGGCGCAACTTCCTGTTTAATATACACCTCAGGAACTACTGGAAATCCAAAGGGGGTTGAGCTTTCTCATGACAACTGGCAATATGAGGTTTCTAGAACGGATTTTTTTTTAAATTACAAACAGGGAGATAAGTATGTTTCTTGGCTGCCGCTTGCGCACGTATTTGGACAACTAGTAGATAACCATGTCTGGGTAAAAGATGCGTTGCATATGTATGTTGTAAATACTCCACTAGAAATCGTCGATGTAGCGAAAGAAGTAAAGCCACGTTTATTTATTGGTGTGCCAAGGATTTATGAGAAAATTTATTCAAACTTAAAAGCAGCAATCGAAAGCAAGGCAATATTAAATATCGGACTAAAAATACCACTACTATCAGGGTTGCTAAAGAAAAAGTTGAGGGATGCAGTTGGGTTTTCAAATTGCCAATATGCAGCTACAGGCGCAGCCCCAATTAATCCCGAAATATTGAAACTTTTTCAATCCCTAGGAATCCCTTTATATGAAGGATACGGGATGACTGAGAATACTGGGGTTGCTACTGTGAACCACCCTCAAGGAAATAAGATTGGCACCGTTGGAAAGGCATTGCATGGAACCGAAGTTAAAGTTGACGATAAAGGCGAAATTTTAATTAAAGGTTCAAACGTTATGAAGGGTTATTACAAGAACAAGCAAGCTTCTTCTTCTGCATTAAATGCTGGTTGGCTGCTTACAGGCGATGTGGGAAAAATAGACTCTGATGGTTATTTAACTATAACTGGAAGGAAGAAAGAAATCTATGTCAGCTCAGCAGGAAAAAACATTGCACCACTTATCATAGAGGAAACAATTAAATCAATTTCAATAATTTCACAATGTTTTCTTGTTGGTGATAATAAAAATTACTGTACAGCTCTTATCACATTGGATGTAGGATCCATTTTAAGAGACAAAGTTGGTATAGAACCAAACGATATTCCAAAGGAGCCAATTGCTCAGCTTTCGCTTTTGGAGGAAAAAGGTCACATGCTATCTGATTTTACAGAAAGTTCAAAATTGAAGTCTGAACTTGAATCTGAGATTAAACTGCTAAATAAAAAGTTCTCCAACCCAGAGCAAGTTAAAAAATTTGCTATTCTACCTCGTGACTTCACAATTGACGATGGTGAGCTCACACCTACTTTGAAGATACGGCGAAAGCAGATCAACGAAAATTGGTCTCTTGTCATACAGACGCTGTATGATTAGATACAGTGCCTAGTGTATCTTTTCTGGGCTGCGGTTCTTGGGGCGGAGCCCTAGGTCTTATCCTTGCAAAGAAAGGCTTTTCTGTCAGCATGTGGCACAGGAATTCTGTTGTTACTGAATACATGAAAAAAACCAGGATTCATTATCTTGTACCCGAACTTTATTTTCCTAAAAATGTATATTTCTCAACAGACATTAATAAAGTTTTTAATTCTTCTGATATCGTTATAATTGCTATCCCATCTCAATCAATCAGGGGAGTAATTAGTCAATTAGAGAATAAATTAGTAAGCGATAATAAGGTTATAGTGAACGTATCTAAGGGTATTGAAGTAGGTACCTTAAAGACCTCAGGTCAAATAATAAAAGAAATTACAGGAATTAAATCAGAAAATACTGTAACTCTTTCAGGTCCTAGTCATGCTGAAGAAGTCGTGGCAGGGCATCCAACAACTCTTGTCTCCGCATCAGTTGACTTAAATTCAGCTAAAAAAATTCAAAAACTGTTTTCCAATGAAAAACTTCGTATTTATACAAATAAAGATGTACGAGGAGTTGAGCTTGGTGGAGCAATGAAAAATGTTATCGCAATTGCAGCTGGAATTAGTGATGGCATAGGTTTTGGAGACAATTCAAAGGCCGCTCTTATGACGCGAGGGATGCGTGAGATTGCAAGACTTGGTCAGGCGATGGGTGCTGACCCAAACACCTTTTCTGGGTTAAGTGGAATGGGTGACTTAATTGTAACATGCCTTAGTAAATTTAGTAGAAACTGGAATATCGGTTATCAAATAGGTGAAGGGAAGTTACTTAATGAAATACTTGATAATATGCGTATGGTAGCGGAAGGAATTGGAACTGCCAAATCTATACATGATTTAAGAGATAAGTACCAAGTTGAAATGCCCATTTCAGAAAATATTTATCAAATTCTTTTTCATGATGCGGACCCCAAAAGATCCGTGTCCAAGCTCATGAGTCGACAACTTAGTCATGAGCTTTAAAAATTATTTTAACAATTATTAAATTCTTTCTCACAAAAAAATAAAAAAATCTTATTAGTTAAGTATGCAGAAAAAACAGAAAAGTGCAACTCAATTTTTTAGTGATTGGGCTGATAAAGGAAAAGATATTGGAATGGCAGCTGCTCATGAGCCCGCTGTAAATGAAATATTAAAATTCACCTTTCAAAAGCATAATAAACCTTTCTCTTTCATTGATGCTGGTTGCGGAAATGGTTGGGTTGTGAGGAAAGTGAGGGCTATGCCTCTATGTAAAAAAGCAATCGGTTTGGATGGTGCAGCATCTATGATAAATAATGCAAAAAAAATAGATCCCAGTGGAGAATATTTTTGTACGAATCTGTTTGACTGGATTCCGGATGTCAAGTTTGATATTGTCCACAGCATGGAGGTTTTCTATTATTTTAAAGAACCTGAGCAGATTGTCAATTTTATAATTAAGAATTGGATTAAACCAGGGGGTAGCTTAATTATAGGATTAGATCATTATTATGAAAACCCGAAAAGTCACTCATGGGCAAAGGATTTAAACTTAGGAATGTCTCTATTAACTGAACAAGATTGGCTTAAAATTTTTAAAACAGTTGGATTCAAAAATTGTATGACTTGGAGGGCAAATGCCCAGGGTGAATTTTCAGGAACCTTGGTGGTGTATGGAAATAACTAGTTTTAAATTTTAAAATTGTCCTTTTTAAAAATTCTAATTAATTTTAGGTAATCGTGGGAAAAAGGAGAGAAGTATAGATGGCTATTTTTAATCTTAAAATCAACGGCAATCAATTAGAGGTCGATGTAGATCCGAACACGCCGCTACTCTGGGTCATAAGAGAAGATCTTGACCTCGTTGGAACAAAGTATGGGTGCGGTGTATCCCAATGTGGGGCCTGCACTGTCCACTTAAATGGAGCTGCTGTTCGATCATGTGTTCTGCCTGTTTCTGCTGTAGCCAATCAACCAATAACTACTATAGAAGGGCTATCCGATGAGGGTGACCATCCTGTGCAAAAAGCTTGGATAGAAGAGGATGTATCGCAGTGTGGCTATTGCCAGACCGGCCAGATTATGAGTGCGGCTGCACTACTCAAAACTAATCCTAATCCAACTGATGAAGATATAGATATTGCAATGAGTGGGAATATTTGTCGCTGTGCCACTTATGTTCGGATTAAAAAAGCTATTAAAAAAGCATCAAAATTCTAGGGTGATATAAATGACTGTAGTAAAAACAAAAATAGGAAGACGCTCATTCCTCAAGACTTCGGCTGCTATTGGCGGAGGTATAATGATTGGTTTCAATTGGCTTGTGAGTTGTAAATCATTAACCCCAGGAAAAAAAGGCCTCTCGGTACCTAAAGAATGGTTTGACATTAATGGATATATAAAAATTGGGGATTCTGGGATGGTAACCATATACTCACCAAACCCTGAAATAGGTCAAAATGTAATGACCTCTATGCCAATGATTGTAGCAGAGGAACTTGATGTGCCTTGGGAAAACGTTGTGGTTGAACAAGGTGATTTGGATGAAGATTCTTTTAAGAATCCTCAAACAGCAGGTGGCAGCAACTCAATTAAACGTGGCTGGGACCCCTTGAGAATGGCTGGTGCAGCCGGTAAACGGATGTTGCTTGAAGCTGCTGCAAAAGAGTGGAATGTGTCAATTGAAAATCTAACTGCCAGCAATGGTATTATTCAAGAGAAGCAAGGCAACCGGAAATTTCACTATGGAGAAATTGCTTCAAAGGCAGTAGGTATTGAGGTTCCAAGTGAGCTAACTCTCAAAGAATCAAAAAATTATAAACTTATTGGTACGTACAAGAAGAATGTTGAGGGTGTAAAGATTGTAACCGGAAAGCCACTTTATGGCCTTGATTTCAAACGAGATAACATGCTCGTAGCCGCAATTGAACATCCACCGGCATTCGGAATGGAGGTTAAGAGCTTTAACAAAGAAGAAATTAAAAAAATGAAAGGTATTAAGGATGCCTTTATTATCGATACAAGTGAGTACATGAAGAAGTGGAAAAAATGGAATGGTACAAATGCTTTCCCTCAAATAATAGCAATTCTAGGTGAAAGCACTTGGAAGGTCATGAATGCAAAAAAAATGTTAAGGGCTACTTGGGACAGTAGCGGAGAGCTTGAGACTTCCGAGATGCATGAAAAAAGGTTAATTGAAGATATTGAAACAGGTAAAGTCGTAAATAGCAGAAAAGACGGGGATCCTTCCAGTGCATTCGCAAGAGCTGATAAAATTATAGAAAGAACATACACTTCACCATTTATGCCTCATAACCCAATGGAGCCAATGAATTTCTTTGCAGATGTAAGAGGAAATAAGGTTGAACTCATTGGGCCCACTCAGACTCCTAAATCTATGCAAGATGCAGTTTCAAAAATGCTTGACATTCCAAAGGAAAACATATCTCTTAAAATGACAAGAATGGGTGGTGGATTTGGACGAAGATTATACACTCATTTTGGATTAGAGGCTGCTGCGATTTCCAAAAAGGTTGGCGCCCCGGTCAAAATGGTATACACACGTGAAGATGACATGACACAAGGCACTTACAGACCTGCTTACAGATCGGTCTACAAAGCTGGACTTGATAAGAATAAAAACTTGATTGCATTTTCAGTTAAAGGAGTTGGCTTACCTGATGGCCCTGTTATTCCCGATAGATTTCCTGCAGGATCAGTGGACAATTATCTTGGTGAAAACAAATCGTCTTATACAAATATCTCCGTTGGCGCCTGGACTGCTCCTCGTTCCCACTTTACCGCCGGTGCAGAACAATCCTTTATCGATGAAGTGGCGGAGGTGGCAGGAAAAGACCCAATTGATTTTCGCCTGGAGCTCTTTGACAAGGCTCTGAAAAACCCTGTAGGTGATAGATATGACTACGATGCTGAGAGGTATGCTGGGGTGTTAAAATTAGTTAAAGAAAAATCTAATTGGGGTAAGGGTGAATCCTCCAGAAATAAAGGAGTCGCTGCTTATTTTTGCCATGATTCATATGTTGCGGTCGTTATGGAGGTTGTTCTAAAAAATAATGAACCTAAAGTAAAAAAAGTTTGGTGTGCGGCGGATTGCGGGATTGTAATAAATAAAGAAGGCGCTACTAACATGATTGAAGGTAGAATTATTGATGGTATTGGTCATGCTATGTACAGTGAACTTAAATTTGAAAATGGGTCATCAGTGCACAAGAATTTTGATACATATAACTTCATCAGGCATGATCAGTCTCCCTCTGATATTGAGACCTATTTTGTAGAAAGCGATACTGCACCCACTGGTTTAGGAGAACCTAGTTATCCTCCAGCCGTGGGAGCATTGGCAAATGCTCTTTACAGGGCAACTGGAAAACGGTTCTACCATCAACCATATTCTAAAGAAATGGAAACATGAGGATTTAACTGCTTTTAATTTGCTTTAAAAGATATTGTTAATTACTATCTCAATGTAGCGTTAAGGTATTTAGTAATATTAAAAGAAACTATTTTTTTTCTTAATTCAGGCACTTCGGTCAGTCCCCTTAGTATTTTCAGTTATGCGTACTTTTTAATGACTCCATTATATTTTATATTTAAATGTTTTTTGTCAACGAAAATCGAATTTGCCCTTGTAGTTCAATGGATAGAACAATTGCCTCCTAAGCATTAGATGCAGGTTCGATTCCTGCCAAGGGTACAAAGTTCAGAATTAAAATGAGGATAATATGTTAAAACCCAGAAAAGAGATGTTTCGTAAAGAAATTGAAAGGGATGCATTCCTAGATACAATCGATAAAGCAGAAGCTAATTTTGAGGTACACAAAACCAAATATCTTTATATTTGTATTGCTGTTCTGATAGTCGCAATTCTATCAAGATTTTATCTCAATAATGCCAAAACAAGAAAAAATGAATCGAGTAGTTCTATGGGACAGGCGCTAGTGGCATTAAGTAGGGGCGACCTTGAAAATGCAAAATTTCAATTTGAAACAATGATTAACGACTACAGTGGATCGAATATTGCTCATTTATCACACTATTATGTTGGAAAAATAGAATTTGCCAACAATAATTATACAGCTTCCGAACAACATATAAAAAAATATTTGGAGAAAAGTGATAATAAGGCATTTGTATCGTCTGGTTACATGATGCTATCAATAATGGCTATTGAAAAAAATAACGATTTTCAATCTGCGATTTCATTGCTTGATAAAGGAATTAAGTTGACAAATGATATACATTGGTTAAGAACTTTAAAATTAGAAAAAGCGAGAATTAAAATAAACAATGGGGATAATGCTGATGCTAGCGCAATAATTAATCAAGTCTATAATGAAAAAGATTTAAATGCCCAGGAGAAAAAAATAGCAGAACAATTATTAGGTTCTTTAGCTAGTTAAGGAGCTTGTTTGAGAGTAAAATGTATTTTAATTTAAGACACGAAAAGTGGGTTGAGAGACCCACTTTTTTTATCTTTTTATGAACAATATCAGCGACATAGCAAAAAAATATCTTCCTCCAGGAATGATCTTACTAGATATTGTTCAAGATCATAAGTCAAAATTTGTTCGATTCATTGTTGATAGTGTAGATGGTATTACTATTTCGGATACAGCTAAGTACGCAAAAATCCTAAAAAGATCAGAGGGAATTGGTAGTGTTTATCCAAATGGTTGTAGGATTGAAGTGAGTACGCCGGGAATAGATCAGCCTCTTAAAATGCCTTTTCAATTTAAAAAAAATATTAATCGCAATATAGATATTGTTTTTGAAAATGATTATGATGGCAATAGCAGTTTTAGTGGCAAAATAAAATCTGCAGATGATATTTGTTTTATTATTCAAAATGGGAAGGAAGAGCTGACTGTTGATTATGATCGGGTAAAAAAGGCAAATTTAGTTTTAGAATTCAATTAATCTTGGAGTGATATTTTGATCAATAGAGAACTCATAGATGTTTTTTCCGAAATTGCTCGTGAAAAAAATGTAGAAAGGTCTGAGCTTGCTAATATTCTAGAAGAATTATTTCTTTATGTAATTGAGAAAGAATATGGTGATTCCTCAAACTGTAGCTGTATCGTCAACTTAGATAAGGGTGAAATTGAGATTTATTCTGAAAAAACAATAGTTGAAGAGGTAGATGATCAAAAAGTTGAAATTACATTAGATGACGCCATATCAAAAGAGCCAGATGCCGCAGATGATTTAACAGTGGGTGATATTTTTGTTGAAGTAATAGACCCTCGTATATTTGGTCGTCGCCTTATTGTCACTGCGAAGCAATTTTTTGCTCAAAAATTAAGAGACGTAGAGAGAAATTATATTTATGACGATTACGCCAACAGAGTTGGAGAAATTGTAATTGGCGTAGTGCATCAAGTTCAGAGAGACAGCATATACATTAATATAGATCAAGCTGAGCTTCGACTACCAAGAAAAGAACAAATTTCGACAGAAAGATATAGGAGGGGAGATACAATAAGAGCGGTTATCAAATCAGTTGAAATAACATCAAAAGGTCCGGACATTGTTGTGTCTCGGAGTGACAACCACTTTTTATATAAATTATTTGAAATGGAGGTTCCCGAAATTGAGGATAGCATTATTGAAATATCAGCAATTTCTCGAAACCCGGGGAATAGGGCAAAAATAATAGTTAAGTCCAACGATAGAAGAATTGATCCAGTAGGAGCCTGTGTAGGTATGAGAGGAAGTAGAATTCAGTCTATTGTAAGAGAGATGAATAATGAAAAAATTGATATTGTTAATATGAGCGACCAAGCTGAAATCCTAATTAGTAGGGCTCTATCCCCTGCGAAGCCGGTTCAGCTTTTTATTGATGACGAAAAAAAGTACTGCGTTGCGCTTTTTGATGATGATAATTTGGATGCAGCAATAGGTAGGGGTGGTACAAATATTAATTTAGCGTCACAAGTTACTAATTATAAAATAGATGCTTATGGTGTTATGCAGTATGAGCGTATTCAAGAAGATCATAAAATGGGACTCGCAGAAATTGAGAATATTTCTTCAGAAAACGCAGAAACCTTAGGCAGAGCTGGGGTAGAAACCGTATCTGATTTGTTGGATGCAGACATGGAAGAATTACTAACAATTAAAGGCTTAAGTGAAGAAAATCTTGACCTAATCTACGAGGCGGTTCAATCCTTTATAGAACGAGAAACTGTAACTGATGAAGAGAGTCTATCAATGGAAAAAGACTTCACTAGTGATGAGAATCTAGTTAAAGGTGAAACTGAAGATGCTAAGTTAAATGATAGTTTGGTCTCTCCAAAGGGCTTGATTGATGATCCTCAGTCCGGTTCGAAAATAAACGATCAACCATTAGCAAAGAAGCCAACTGCTGAGGTCGATTTATCAGGATCTAAAGAAAAATAAACATGGGCAAAGTAAGAATATTTCAAATAGCAAAAGAACTTAATATATCTCACACTGATATACTCAGTTTCCTGAAATCAAAAAATGTAGAGGTAGCTAGCCATATGTCTCCAGTAAGTCAGAGTACTCAGGAGCTGATAATGGCTGAGTTTTCAAAAGATAAAGAAATTGTTGAACGCTATCGGAAAGAACAGGTTAGGAGAGAGATACATGACGTTCGTTTAAAAGAAAGGCAGAAAGGTAAAAAGAAACTTGAACTACTTTCATTAGATGAACAAAGAAGTCTTGAGAAAAAGGAGATTGAAAAGCAAAAACAAATCCAGAATAGTAATGAGACGCAGGATAAAGAGGATCCAGAGAAGAAGAAAGATAAACAAAGAGAGTTGATTAAGGAACAGTCGCAGAAGCTTAAAGAAGAGCAGGATCAGGAAGAAATTCAAAAGAAAAAAAAACAAACTAAAAAAGCAAGAGACCTGAAAAAAAAGTTCAAAACAAGCAAAAAATTAAGGACTATTAATCTTGAAAATATTCAATCTGAAATAGGGAAAGGTACGAGTAAACAGCCGGTTACCAAAAAAGATTTAAAACCAGAGCAAACATCGGCTCCTGAGTCAATCAAGACAAAAGTAAAGGGCGTTCTTGCAAAAATGGACGCAAAACCTAAAAAGAAAATATATAAAAAAACTAAGTCAGATCAAGGCGCCCTCGAACATAATGATATTGAAAAGCCTTCAATTAATGTTGCAGAATTTTCTAGTGTAGAGGAACTTGCTAAAATATTTGATGTAACATCAAGTGATATCATTCAGACTTGCATTGAACTGGGTATGCTTGTTACGAAAAATCAAAGGCTAGATTGGGATATAATAGAGTTAATGGCGGACAACTTTGGGTTTACAGCCGAAAAAATGAAAGATGTTGGAGAAGACCTTTTGTCATTTGAAGACACAGAAGATGATTTGAAAAACGCAGTTGAAAGAGCGCCTATTGTAACTGTAATGGGTCACGTAGATCATGGAAAAACGAGCCTTTTAGATTACATTAGAAAGACAAATATAGCGGAAGGAGAGTCAGGCGGAATAACTCAACATATTGGTGCCTACCAAGTAGAGTACAGTGATCGCATGATAACTTTTCTAGATACCCCTGGGCATGAAGCTTTTACAGCAATGCGTGCCAGAGGTGCTCAGGTCACTGATATCGTAATTTTAGTGGTTTCTGCAGACGACGCAGTTATGCCTCAAACGATTGAAGCAATCAACCATACGAAAGCCGCCGAAGTACCATTGATAGTTGCGATAAACAAAATAGATAGACCTGGTGCAGACCCTGATAAAGTGAGGAGAGAGCTCTCCGAACATGAGGTACTCACAGAAACTTGGGGTGGGAAGGTTCAAGATGTAGAAATAAGCGCTAAATTAGGTACTGGTATGGATAATCTAATGGAGAGCTTGCTTCTAGAGACCGAAGTAATGGATTTGAAGGCAAATAGGGATTGTAACGTTAGAGGAACCATCATCGATTCTCGGCTTGATAAAGGACTCGGTCCGATAGGTACCTTATTAATTCAAAAAGGTACATTAAAGGTAGGAGACCCTTTTATTTGCAATGATTTTGCAGGAAGAGTTCGAACAATAACAAATGATAATGGTGTCAAGTTACAATTAGCTCATCCTTCTGATGCAGTGCAGATACAAGGGTTTGACCAAGTGCCGCAAGCTGCTGATATATTTGCCACCGTAGATAACGAAAAAGATTTGAAAAGAATATCATCAGAGCGACAAAGGATTCGAAGAGAAATTGAGCAGAAAAAAATGGCTTTTTCTCTTGACCATATGTCTTCCCTGATCAAAGAAGGGACTATGAAAACTCTTCCGGTCGTTGTTAAAGGAGATGTAGACGGGTCTGTAGAAGCCCTTGTTGAAACAATTGAAAAGTTAAATACCGAAGAAGTGGGGATAAAGGTAATACACCAAGCTGTTGGTATGGTTACAGAATCTGATGTTTTATTAGCCGATGCATCTAAAGCAGTAATTGTTGGTTTTCATGTTCAGGTTAGTTCAAACGCGAGACTCCAAGCCAAACAAGCTGGTGTAGATATTAGAACTTACAATGTTATCTATAATGCAGTCGAAGAACTTACCCTTGCACTCGAAGGTATGCTTGAGCCTGATAAAATAGAAAGTAGTCTAGGTATGGCTAAGGTTCTAACCCAGTTTAAAATACCTAAAATAGGATTTATTGCAGGATGTAAAGTGGTAAAAGGTCTTATAATACGCAATGGGAAAGCCAGAGTCTTGCGAGATGACGAAATGATTGCCGAAGGCATGATTAACTCGCTAAAGAGGCATAAAGATGATGTAAAAGAAGTTAAAGATGGTTTAGAATGTGGAATAGGTGTTGATGGTGTAAAAAAATTCCAAGAAGGGGATTTGATAGAAGTGTACGAAATCCGAGAGGTAAAGCGTAAGCTGGAAACCAGTTGAATCAAAATAAACCGTTTAATAGAATGGATCGAGTAAACAATCAGGTTCTTGATGTCATTAGCGGAATTTTATTAAAAAATATTAATCTTTCATATATTGGTTTTATTACTATCTCTGATGTTAAGGTAGCTCCTGATTTACGGTCAGCTAAAATTTTTTACAGTGTAATTAATCCTAGATTGCCATTCGAAAAAATAAATCTCGAATTAAATAAGAAAAGAAAAGCGTTTAAAAAATTTATGGGACAAGAGCTTAAATTAAAACACATACCCGATTTGAGGTTCTTTTATGATGAAACTTACACTTATGAACAAAAAATAGATAAACTCATAAAAAAAATTAAAACTAATTAAAAGTGATTATTAACATAAACAAGCCAGTAGGTATGACTTCTTTTGGAGTCGTAAAAACAGTTCGGAATATTACAAACGAAAGGAAGGTTGGTCACGGAGGAACGCTAGATCCATTTGCTGAAGGTGTGTTATTAGTCGGAACAGGAAAAGATACAAAGGTCTTATCTAAATTCAGCAACGCTGATAAGGCTTACAACGCAACACTTCTTTTGGGTAAATTAACCAACACTCTTGATACTGAGGGAGAGGTCATCCAAGAAAAGGATGTGCCGGGAATAACTGAAAATAAAATTAAGAAGGTCTTAAGTTCAATGGTAGGTTGGAGGACCCAAATTCCACCTATGTATTCCGCAAAAAAAATAAATGGCGTCCCGCTATACAGGTTAGCTAGGAAGAATATAGTTGTTAAACGAAAGCCAATAATTATCAATATCATCGATGCTAAATTATTAAGATTATCTGGATCTGAAATTTCTTTTAGTATCAAATGTTCAAAAGGGACTTATATTAGGGTTGTCGGTAAAGATATTGCGGAACAGCTTGGAACGGTAGGCCATTTGATAAAATTAGTTCGTACAAAAGTTGGTAACTATTCAATTCAAAAATCAACAACCATAGAATGTTTTTCAAAAACATGGAAATCCTTGAATCAAAAAGTCCATTTACACCAATAGAATCTTCTGTTTTAACCATAGGCTCTTACGATGGTATTCATCGGGGGCATCTAAATATTTTAAATTCTGTTGTAAGTAATGCGCATGCATTTGATGTTCAATCTGTTGTTATTACATTTGAACCTCATCCAAGAAATGTACTAAAACAAGGAAAGAGTAAAATTCCTTTGATTATGGGATTGAAAGAAAAAATAAAGGTTATCGAGTCACTAGGAATAGACTACATTTATATAATAAATTTCACAAAGGAGTTTTCAAAAACTAGCTCAGCAGAATTTTTAAATAATACCGTTGTTGAAAATTTTAATCCTATCGCTATTATTACTGGGAATAATCATTTTTTTGGCTATAAAAAGGAAGGTGATCCAAAGTTCCTTAAAGGCTATTGCAATGAAAATAAAATACGCTTTGAATCATTACCTCCGGTTTTGGATGGCAATTCACCTATCTCAAGTACAGATATCAGAGAATTAATTAAAAAAGGATTTTTGAGAAGAGCAAATTTTAAACTTGGTTCTATTTTTGGTTTTAATACCACCATAGTTAAAGGATCAGGTAGGGGTCAAAGTTTAGAATTCCCCACAGCAAATTTGAAGCCTATTGAGGAACAGCAACTTATGCCAAAACCTGGAGTTTATTTCACAAAAGGAAGGATTAATGGACTTCATTTGTACGGAATGTGTAACTTCGGTACTAGGCCTACGTTTCTTAGCGATGAGCTTGTGATGGAAGTCCATTTTTTTCATAACAATGTGCCTAGTGATTTATATGGTGAAAAAGTAAGGATAGAGTTTTTAGAAAGAATAAGAGAAGAAAAAAAATTCTCATCACCTTTAGTGCTGATGAAACAGCTAAAAAAGGATAAAGAAAAGTGTCTGAAAATTCAAAAAAAATACGAATAGGAGAATTAGAAATATGCCAATATCAAAAAATGATAAGGAAAAAATAATAAGAAAATTTGGTAATGGGGATAATGACACTGGTTCTCCAGAAGTCCAGATAGCTATATTAACTCATCGTATTAGGGAGCTTACAGATCATGTGAAAGTCCATAAAAAAGATAATCACACTAGAAGAGGATTAGTTCAGCTTGTATCAAAAAGAAAAAAAATGCTGAAATATTTAACAAAAAAAAATGCAGAATCGTATGTTAGTTTAGTAAAAGAGCTTAAGATAAGAGGATAGTATAAAAAAAAGAAAGTAGTGAAAGAAATAAAATGATAAGTAAAGAAAAAGAAATTGCTGGCAAAATAATGCGCCTAGAGACCGGAAAAATTGCACGACAGAGTAATGGTTCGGTGGTGGTAACATATGGAGATTCAGTTGTTTTTACTGCTGTGAATTCAGCTAAGGACGTGAGGGACGACATTGATTTTTTCCCTCTTCAGGTAGAATACCGTGAGAAGCACTATGCTGGTGGTAAAATTCCTGGTGGTTTTTTTAAGAGAGAAGCCAGGCCATCTGAACACGAGATACTAACAAGCAGACTTACAGATAGACCTTTGAGACCATTATTCCCTAAGGGATTTAAAAACGAGACACAAGTCATGATTACTGTTTTGCAAAGCGATGGTGAGAACATGACGGATGTTCTAGCAGGAGTCGGCGCATCAGCAGCCCTCATGTGTTCTTCAATACCTTGGAATGGTCCCATAGCTACAGTAAGAGTTGGAGAAATTGATGGCCAATACGTAGTCAATCCAACAAGATCGCAACTAGAAAGTTGCACGCTTGAATTTGTTGTCTCTGGCAATAGTGAAACCATTGTTATGGTTGAAGGTGAGGCAAATGAGGCTTCTGAAGCTACTATACTTGAGTCTTTTGAATTTGCACATAAAACTATCAAGCAAATTATTGATCTTCAAAACGATTTTATTTCAGAATTAAATGTAGTTAAGGATGGATTCACTGTTGATGAGCCTAATCAAGAAATAATCCAAAAATTAAACGAAATGTTGGGATCAAAAATTGAAGAAATCGTTAAGATCGTAGATAAACAAGAAAGATCCGATGCAAAAGAAGATTTAACCTCTGAGATTATAGGTTCTTTAATTGAAACATATCCTGAAAATGAATCGGACATTAGAAGTTTAATTAATGAACGTTTCAAGGTGGAATTTAGAGAACAAATCCTTTCTTCTGGAAAAAGAAGTGATGGGAGATCAACAACGGACATAAGAGAAATTAGTATTGAGCCGAACATATTGTCTCGAGCACATGGCTCTGCGTTATTCACAAGAGGAGAAACCCAGGCTTTAGTAATAACAACTCTAGGATCTAAGTCGGACGAGCAAATTATTGATAGTATGGATGAGGATTATAAAAAAAGTTATTATTTACATTATAATTTTCCGCCATACTGCGTAGGTGAAACTGGTCGCATTGGGTTTACGGGCCGTCGAGAAATTGGCCATGGAAATCTAGCTCAGCGGGCTATAAAATCAGTCTTGCCCTCTTATGATGATTTTCCCTATACGATTCGAGTTGTTTCTGAAATAATGGAGTCTAATGGATCCTCCTCTATGGCGAGTGTTTGCGGTGGCTCTTTATCCTTGATGAGTTCAGGTGCGAAATTAAAAGGGCATGTTGCTGGAATAGCAATGGGTTTAATTATTGATGAGAAAAGACATGCTATTTTAAGCGACATATTGGGAATGGAGGATCATCTTGGCGATATGGACTTCAAAGTTGCAGGAACAAGTGATGGAATTACAGCTATACAACTTGATTTGAAAATCGAAGGAATTTCATTCGAGCTTATGAAGAAGGCACTTGAGCAAGCAAGAGTAGGAAGGCTTCACATTCTGGAAAAAATGAATGAAGCTTTACCAGAGGCAAATGATATTTCAGAATATGCTCCAAGAATAATGTCCATCCAAATAAATCCTGAGAAAATTGGAGCTTTAATTGGTCCCGGAGGTAAAAATATAAAAAAAATCATTGAAGACACCGAATGTGAAATTAATGTAGACGATGAAGGTGTGGTTTCGATAGCAGGGGCTAACACTGACAAATGTAATGAGGCATTAGAATTAGTTAAATCAATTACATTTGAGCCTGAAGTTGGGAATGAATTTGATGGTAAGGTCACTCGTTTAATGAATTTTGGTGCTTTTGTAGAATTTGCCCCCGGTAGAGAGGGATTAGTTCATATATCTGAATTAGAATGGCATCGGGTTGAAAAAGTTGAGGATGTTCTTAACACTGGAGATAGCGTCCGCGTAAAATTGATTAAAATTGATGATCAGGGGAGGTTAGACTTTAGCCGAAAAGCGCTTTTAGAGAAACCTGATGGATATGTTGAGCGACCAAAGGGACAGCGCAAAGATAGCGATCGCTCCGGAGGAAGACGTCCATTCAAAAAACGGAGATTCTAGTCCGTTGGACACATTTGTTTAAATAATAGTCCAAGCTTTTCCCTACGGGTGATATTTTGGAAAATCTTGTAATTTTATTTTGATAGAACCACTTCTTTCTTCGCATTACCAAAAAAGAAGGCCGTCTGCGATAAGGCAGGCGCAAATTACCTTCTCAAAGAGGGCAGATAAAGATAGTGTTCAAGTAATAAATCTTGCCATTGGTAATATATCCTTACCTATGCACCCCGCTATGCAAAAAAGAATGAATTCTATCAGTAACAATGAATCCGATTTCAAAAATGGGATAATTCAGTACACTCCAACTGTGGGAACAACGGAGGCAAGGAAAGCCTTCCTCAATATATTAGAAAGTGAAGAAATAAATTGCGATAATCTCAAGGTATTAATAGCCGATGGTGGTAGCCAAGCGATAGAGTTAATGATGCTTGGCGTTTGTGGACCATCTTCGAAAAAACCATTAATGTTACTTGATCCATCCTATACAAACTACATTGAGTTTGGTAAAAGATTATCAATACCAATTGTGACTCTTCCCAGATATTTAAATGAATCAGGAGAATTTAGTAATATAAAGATAGACGATATTAATAATGCAATAAAGAGAAACGACCCTGGTGCATTGGTAGTCATTCCTGCAGATAATCCAACAGGACAATTTATTTCGCAAAAAGATCTTAATAAGATTATAAAATTGTGTGTAAAAAACAATATTTGGATTGTAAGTGACGAAGCATACAGACAATTATATTATGAAGGGAATGGACCTTCGAGCATTTGGAATGCTGATGAAGAAACAATCAGTGGGGTTTTCGGTCGAAGAATTAGCATCGAATCTGCATCAAAACTTTGGAATGCATGCGGACTTCGAATTGGAGCTCTTATTACAGATAATATTGAGTTACACCAAGCAGCAGTGTCAGAATACACAGCTAACCTGTCTCCGAATGCAATCGGGCAATATATTTTTGGCGCTCTAGCCCATGAAGAGCATACATCGCTACAGAAATGGTACGAAAAACAGAGAAATTACTATGGGAAATTGATGTATTCTCTAAGAAAGAGCTTAATAAAAGAATTACCAGGATTGATAGTCTCAAAGCCACAGTCCGCAATGTATATGGTTATTGATTTTCGAAATATTTGTCACAACAGCTTTAATGCAAAAGATTTTGTTCATTTTTGTGCGGGTAAAGGGAAAGTAAAACTAAATGGAAAATTCTATACTCTAATGATCGCGCCCATGAATGAATTTTATTCTAACAAACTAAATAAGAATAAAACACAAATGAGAATCGCAGTTGTCGAACCAAGGAATCTCTTGAGGAAGGCACCCTACATACTTAAAAACCTGTACAAATCGTACTTAGTTAAAAATTAGTTATATTTTTTATCCTTCTTGATAACCGTTAAAAGATATATTAATTTAAAGTATAGCTTGAAGTAAATATATGCCTAAAGTCCAGCCAAAAGTAAAAAAATTATACTATTCAATTGGTGAGGTTAGTGACCTAACAGGTTTAAAGGCCTACGTTCTCCGTTATTGGGAAACAGAATTTGTTCAATTAAAGCCTCTGAAAAATAGGGCTGGAAATAGGACTTACAGGCAAAGAGATATCGATATTATCCTCAAAATAAAAAGCTTATTGTACGATGACAAATTTACTATTGAAGGCGCAAGAAAAGTTATTTCTAATAACAAACAAAAGTCGTCCGTAAGCAAGCCGCATGAGAATCTAATGACAGCAGAATCGCAATTGATTCTTAAAATTCGAGATGAAATTCAAGAAGTTATAAACATTATTAATCAGTAATACATATCGGAGCGTGGCGCAGCCCGGTAGCGCACCACAATGGGGTTGTGGGGGTCGCAGGTTCAAATCCTGTCGCTCCGACTACTGTTTTAGTAGTTTTTAGATCCAAACAAAATTTATTGGTCCAATTAGTTTAGTTATGTTAAAGCTCTATCATTTCAAAAATCTTGAAAATTAATCTGTTTTTAATTATCATTAGAATATACATTTAATTGATTGCTTATTATTGTGCAATGGGTCCAACTACAGGCAATAAAATAATATTAAATAAATTTTTTCATAAACTAACTTCCATCAATGTTTAACCTTGATTTAATAATCATTACCCTTACCCTTCTACTTCTTTTAGCAGCTGCTTTTAAACTTGATATTCCTAAGGCTGCTGGTCCTCTTGTGATTATTTACTTTGCTTTTATATTTATATTTAGAAATAATTATAAAAACCCTGATAATACAATTACTCCCGTTCCCTTAAATGATCATAATGTAATCCCAGGTGTGATAGACCCTCCAATCAAATCAGGCAATCCTATAAAGTCTAATGTTAGGCCAAAACCTTTAGTATTACCAAAAACTGCTCCCAAAAGGAGTAGCAGAATTAGGAAAAAAGAAATTCCATTAAAATTACCTGATAATGAAGTTGAGGATAAAAAAAATGAGCCTTATCAAACGGCTTTAACTTTAAGAGATATTCAAATTTGTAAGAGTGTAACAAATAGAAACCCTATTGGAACAGATAATTATTTCAACAATTCTGTTGACACTCTATTTTGCTACACTAGAATCCAAAACAGTAAAGGAAAGCAGGAGGTCTCACACTTATGGTATTTCGAGGACCAATTAATGGCTTCAGTCAAATATAATATTAAAACCTCTAACATATACAGATCTTGGACAAGGAAGACAATTCTATCAAATCAAGTTGGCGCTTGGCGTGTTGACGTTCAAGATAGTGCAAATGTGGTCATTGGTTCAAAGGCTTTTTTTGTTTCTGAAAAATCATCAGAATAATATTGGTGAAATATTTTATTTTTTCAGCAATATTAGGAATGTTTTCTTGCGCAGATATCGAAAAGCAGGAAAGGATTTTGATGAAATGGACGAAGTTCGATTTAGACCTCCCCAGAGGAATAGAAGTTTATCAAGGAAATAATGAAAAAATCCCGCTAAAAGCTTGGGTTACAGTGGTTGATCTTTCAAGTCCAAAGATATCAGTAAAGATATTATCATCAAGCGATGTAGATAGAAAAGAAACACCAATGCAGTTTTTAGAAAGTACAGGAGCCAGGGTTGTAATAAACGGTGGATATTTTATAATGGATAATTCACCATCAAGCCATGTTGGTCTGCTTAAAACCAATGGAAGGCTTGAAGAACCAGCAAGTCAATCGGTTTTTAGAGAAGGAATACGTTATTTTATTAATAGAGGTGCATTTGGCATTAAAGGAGATGGAAAGGTAAATATTTCATGGTGTTCGACCCAACACGATTCCATCTTTTCCTGGGAGAGCCCACTTGAAAATCGGCCCGGATTGCCTGCTGATTCTCTAAAATTTCTATCTTCAACTTATTGGGATGTATTTGAGGGGATTCACGCAGGTCCTGTTATAGTCTATGATGGGCAGTTAATAAATACAATTGAAGAGGAGGTTTTTTTCAATACTCCAATATCAGGAGTTCAGCCAAGGTCAGCAGTCGGATACACTAAAGAAAATAAACTTGTAATGATGTTTGTTGATGGTAGACAGCAGGACAGTAGAGGTGTATACTTAGAGGAACTAGGAAACCTGATGCTCCAATTTAACTGCTATCGAGTATTGAACTTGGATGGTGGTGGATCAAGCGCAATGGTTGCCGATAGCCGTTTATTAAATAGACCATCTGGAAGGAGCTATCAAAGAGAAGTTATGTCGGCAATCGGAATATTTTATGACGAATGACAAATATGAAAATTTTTAGATCAATTTATGATTGGGTCCTTGCTTGGTCAGAGAAACCTAGTGGGCCAACTGTACTTGGTATAGTATCATTTATGGAAGCGTCTTTTTTCCCAATACCTCCGGATGTTTTACTAATACCATTAGCAATTGGGAATCAAAAAAGAGCTATTTGGTTTGCATTAATATGTAGTGTGTGTTCAATTTTGGGTGCAATAGCCGGATATTTAATTGGTTATTTTGTCTGGTGGGATGGCCTTGGGCAGTTTTCAAAGTTTTCTAGCCTGTTCTTCGAATTTATTCCAGGATTTTCAGTGGAATCATTTTCTAAGATTCAAAACAAATATGAGCAATGGAACTTTTGGATTATTTTTACAGCAGGATTTACCCCGATACCATTCAAGCTCTTTACTATCAGTGCAGGGGCTTTTAAAATCAATTTTGCGGCATTCCTACTAGCCAGCTTTGTAGGTAGGAGTGCAAGGTTTTTTTTAGTATCCTTACTCATTAAAAAATTTGGAGAACCAATTAAAACTTTCATCGATTCGTATTTCAATTTGTTAGCGATATTAGTTTCTATTTTACTTATTGGAGGGTTTTTAATAGTCAAAACTTTTTTGTAAAAAATATTGATAAAATATCTTAGCCCGATTATTTTTTAAAATAGTTTAAAAATTTAAAACTAATATTATTTTATTATTTTGTCTAAAAATAGTTATTAATTTTAAACCATGGAAAAATTTGGTCTTACCTTCAAGGTAGTTGCTTACAGTGCAATAATTCTTTTTGTTGTTCAAATTATTAATTTATACTTAATCATTTTTACGCCCTCCCAGTTATACATATACTCATCTGCTGGTGTTGGCTTAGTATCTCTCCTTATTTCAGTGATCCTTAATAGGAACTCTGAAAATAAAAAATAGCCTGACACTTTGTTGGTTATATAATTATCCGTATACATTTGTTTTAAAAAGATACTTCGTTTATATTTATTTAATGTATTTAGATAGAGAACCAGGATCAGACGATGAGGAACAGTGGCTTGATGGCATGAACGATAAAATTAATGACCAACCAGAGATAAAAGAAGCAGTTAAAGTTCAAGATCCTATTTCTTCTCTTCAACTATCTGCGCCTCTAAAGGTAGAAGAAGGTACTAGTATTAGACATGCTTTAGATATGCTTCAAAAAAAACAGCAAAATTGCGTTCTTGTAGTTAAAGACCGTATTTTGTCGGGGATTTTGACCGAGAGAGATATGCTATTGAAGATAACGGGGAAAGGTTTTGATTTAGATCTTGCTATTGTAGATGAGTTTATGACGGCGAACCCCGAATCTCTGAACCCTGAAAATCCACTCGCATATGCGCTTAATAAAATGCATGTTGGTGGATTTAGGCATGTGCCTATCATAGATGATGATCAAATACCAGTAGGTTTAATAAGTATATCAGATATCATTTCTACTATAGCTGACTACTTTAGCAGAGAAATAATTAATTTGCCCCCCATTGATCAGCAAATAGACTCCAAAAATGCAGAGGGTGGATAGCAAATCCTTATCTGCACTTAATATTCTAAATTAATTATTCATAAAAGTATGAATAAAAATTCAATGCCCATAAAAAATGAGAATATAGTTTGTTTAGGCTGGAGGGAGTGGGTATCATTTCCAGATTACGATAATTTTATCATAAAAGCAAAGATTGATTCTGGTGCAAAGACCTCTGCTCTTCATGCATCTCACCTTCAACAATTTGAAAAAAATAAAAAGCTCTGGGTTCGCTTTAGAATATCGCAGTCAAAAAAAAATATGTATATATCGATTCCCGTAATTAAATATGTAACAGTTAAAAGTTCATTTGGTGATTCTCAAAATAGACCTCTTGTAAACATTAAAATAAAATTGGGGGATTTATCGTGGAATACAAATATAACCTTAGCTAAGAGGTGTGAATTAAGTTACTCAATGTTAATCGGTAGAAATACATTGAAAAAGGCACATCTCATAAACCCAAAAATGTCCTTTATGCTAAGTAAAGGAATGTGATGAATATCTTCATTTTATCTAGAAGTCCTAATCTCTATTCTACGAAAAGGCTATTAGAATCCTTCGTAAGAAGAGGTCATAACGTTCGTATAGTTGATTATATGAGATGCTACATAAACATATCATCTGGGAAACCATCATTGTATTTCGAGGGGCGCCGCATGAATCCTGCTGATGCGGTTATCGCAAGAATAGGAGCCTCAGTTACTACTTACGGAGCTACAATAGTAAGACAATTAGAAATATTGGGATACTACTGTGTCAACAAATCTTCATCAATTGTTAATTCAAGGGATAAATTGAAATCAATTCAAATATTATCCAAAGAGGGAATACCTTTACCAGATACAGGGTTTTCAAGCGATGATAAAGATATGGAACAGGTCATAGATAAAATAGGAAGTGTACCATTAATTGTGAAATTATTACAAGGAACACAGGGACAAGGAGTTATATTAGCAGAGAGCAAGAAGAGTGCAAAGGCAATAATGAGTGCCTTTGTGCAACTTAATTCTGATTCCTTAGTTCAAGAATTCATAAAAGAGTCATCAGGTGTTGATATTCGCGCAATTGTTGTAGGAGATGAGATTGTTGCTGCAATAAAGCGGGTTGCGCCGGCAGGTGAGTTCAGATCAAATCTTCATCAAGGAGGTCACGCATTTCCGATTACATTGACACCTAATGAGGAAGAAATTGTAATAAAAGCATCAAATATTCTAAAATTATCCATATCAGGCGTAGATTTTATGAGGACTAAAAACGGGCCTTTAATTCTGGAAGTTAATTCCTCACCTGGTTTACAGGGAATTGAAAACTGTACAGGCATTGATGTTGCCATGAAAATGGTGCTATTTGTTGAGCAGGAGCTGAAAAGAATTAAAAGAATAAATTAAAATTTTATAGTTGTTTTTGTGCATAATTAGTGATTAATCTAGAATGAGATTTATTTTATACTTTTTGCCAGTCAGGCTCAATTGTTTATATTGTAAGTTTCTTGTTAACAATCATTATAATTAAAAAGGAATATAGATTTGAACATATTTGTAGGAAACTTGAACTTTCGCACCAGTGAAGAGGAGCTACAGGCTCATTTTGAAGAGTATGGACCTGTAACGTCTGCTAGAATAATTCAGGATAGAGAAACTAGAAGGTCTAGAGGCTTTGGGTTTGTAGAAATGGAAAATAGCTCGGATGGTGAAAAAGCCATTTCAGAACTAAATGGTAAAGAGTTCAATGGTAGAGAGTTAAGAGTAAATGAGGCTCACCAAAAGAGACAATAGATTAATTAAAAAAAAATAAAAACTTAAAAAGAGCCCCTCATTCTAATGTGGGGCTTTTTTTTTATATAGTGTCAATCTCTAGTTTTAAAAAGAAAATGATAAAAACCAAAGTCGATCTAAAGAAATTTTCAAAAATTGTTTTTTTTACTGGAGCCGGTATGTCAGCAGAATCTGGTATTCCTACATATAGAGGAAAAGGAGGGGTTTGGGATGAATATAAATGGGAAGATTATGCATGTCAATACGCATTTAAAAACAATCCTGAAAAAGTATTGGATTTCCACGAAAAGAGACGAAAAGAATCATTGAAATCAAAACCCCATATCGGTCATAACATAATTACTGATATACAAAAACGAAAAAGAGAGACTTGGATTATAACTCAAAACATTGATGGAATTCATCAACGAGCGGGTGCAAATAGAATCTGCGAGTTGCATGGTAGCTTATGGAGATTGAGATGCGAAAGTGAACAAAAACTCTTTTTTGACAATAAAGATGCCGTATATCAAGCAAGGAAATGTAGTTGTGGACTTTGGCTGAGACCTGACATAATTTGGTTTCAGGATGAATTGAATAAAAAAGTAGTTTCGAGCGCAGTAGATATTATTTCACAATGCGAACTCTTTATTTCTGTAGGGACAAGCGGTAAGGTTTGGCCTGCTGCAGGATACCCAAAATTAGCAAAATCAAATGGAGCATATTGTATTGAAATCAATACAGAAGAGACTTCTATTTCTCATATTTATGATCAATTTATAAAAAAAAGAGCTAGCCAAGGGTTAGTTGACTTGTTTTGAAAATGAAGTTCGCTTATTTTTTCCTTTTGCTCAGTTTATGTCTAATAACCTCCCTTCATAAAACGTCCCCCAATCCAATCGTTTATCCTAAAACGAAACTTTCTACGCAAAAGGATACAATTTTTAATAAAATTATAAAAGACCCTTACCGCTGGCTTGAAAATCAAAATTCCAGCAGTGTAAAAAGTTGGATAACTAAGCAAAATTCTTTAACTAGTTCATATTTAAGAAAAATACCTTTTAGCAGAAAAATAAAGAAAAGTTTAAAAAATCAAGGTGGCTATCCAAAACACGGTATCCCTTTTAAAAAAGGAAAGTACGCATACAATTTTTATACTGGTCCTGAAGGTGATCTACTATACATGTTAGATGAATCGAAAGATAATAAAAAAGAAATAATTATAAACTTTAATTCAACTTTATTTAGAGGGAAATATATTTTAAAAGACGATATATTTATCTCAAATGACAACAGATACTTAGCTTATGCCATTATAATCAATGGATCTGATTTGAAAAGTATTGAAATATTAGATTTAAAAAATAATAAATTATTGAATGATAAAATAGAATCAATAAAATTCGGGAGTATTTCTTGGAAAGGAAATGGATTCTATTACACAAAATATTCAAAAACTAAAAATAAAGGTTTACCTCAAAATATCGGAGTGTTTTTTCATAAACTGGGGACTCCCCAGGAAGCGGATGAATTAATTTATCAAGATGTTCTATCAACGAAAACTATCCCATTTATTGTTGTATCTGAAAATGAAAGGTTTTTATTTCTATATAAGTTTAAAGGTTCTTACGGGAATTCTATATCATATCGAGATACTTGGAAAAGTGAGAATAATTGGGTATCTATCTTAAGTAACTGTATCTCTGAAATAGAAATAATATGTCATATTGATGATAAGTTTATTGCCATAACTGATGACAACTCTCCGTACAGGAAAGTAGTTAAAATTGATCCAAATTACCCACAAAGAGAAAACTGGGAAACTATTATTGAAGGAACAGAAAAATTAAACTTAGACTGGATAAGAATTTCAAATAAAAGGATAGTCGCTCACTTTAGTGAAAATGTTCTTTCGAAGATAAAAATATATGACTTTAGTGGTAATTATATAAATGATGTTCATTTACCGGATGAAGGTGTTGTAGAAGGCTTTTTTGGTAATACGAATGATACAAAATCCTGGTACTCTTTTAGTAATTTTATTTCACCAACTAATATTTATGAATATGACTTTTTGAATAATACAAGTAAAGTTTATAAAAGCTCGCAAAGTCAGTTTAAGAAAGATGAGTATATTTTTAAAAAGGATTATTATTTTAGTTATGATAGCACTCAGATTCCAATATTTATAGCACTCAAAAAGGGGCTACTTTTAAATAACAAGAATCCAACTATTTTATATAGTTATGGCGGTTTTAACGTAACCATGAGACCTTCATTTGATGACGAATTTGCCTTTCTTTTAGAAAATAATTGTGCAGTTGCCTTAGCAAATATTCGTGGTGGTAATGAGTATGGAACAGGTTGGCACGATGAAGGAAAATTGTTTAAAAAACAAAATGTGTTTAATGATTTTTTTTATGCCTCTGATTATCTTTTTAAAAACGGATATACTAATCCTGATTATTTAGCTATTGAAGGAAAGTCAAATGGAGGACTACTTATAGGGTCAGTTATTAACCAATTCCCATATATATGCAGGGTTTCTTTTATTGAGTCAGGTTTGTTAGATATGATAAGATATGAAAAATTAACTTTTGGCCAAACTTGGACAGATGAATATGGTAGCGTTAACGATAAAGATAACTTTACAAACCTGCTAAGTTATTCCCCTATTCATAACATTGAAAAGAAAAATAAATACCCATCTATTCTTATTTTAACAGGAGATAATGATGAAAGAGTAGCCCCATCCCATTCTTATAAATATACTGCAGTACTACAGAACAGAACCCTTGGTAAAAATCCCGTTTTGCTGAGGAGTATTTCAAATACAGGCCACTCAAAGTTTGTGAAAAATAGTTTCGAAAAGTGGTCTTTTATGTTTTATGAGATGGGAATACCTTTTTAGGTCATGATTTGGTTCATGTCGTCTCTTATAAGAATTAATATAGCTGATTGAGGAGCAATTAGATAATCTTTTTCTTCAATTCTGATCTCAATGCTTGCTTTTGATAAAAATAATGCGTAGTCACCGATTTCAGCTTGGGTCGGGATATATTTTGTCTCGGGATTCTGTTCTTTCCAAGGTTCGTCAAAAGGGTCCTCAGGCGAACCAAGTGAAATACCAGGTCCTACTTCAACAATAATGCCGCCTCTCACTTCTTGTTTTTCCAAAACGCTTGGAGGTAGATATAAACCTGCTGGCGACCTTTTTTCACCCTTATCTGCCCTAATTAATACGCGATCCCCAACAACAACGATCTGCTTATTTTTACTTTTCATATATCTAATTTTATATTAAAACTGCGAAATAAAATAAGCTAAAAATACTTCTGTCTATTTTTCAATCCAATTAACGATCTAATTAATCCATTTTACCCATTGGAAGTTGTATCTGGTTGTAGTTGATCAGGTTTTGGCCTGACAGGCTTTTTCCCCCAATATGAGGGATTAGTATTTAACATGAAAAACACGTTATCGTTACTTCTGAAAACATTTTCATCTTTATATTCTCGTATGTAATTATGCTGATAATCTTGTCCCTCATTGCCAAAAATAAAATCACCAATTTCTATATCGTTTGCATCATAAAATATAAATCGTTTCCCCATAGAGTCAGTAACGCCATAAGTTTCCCATTTATTTGGATTTTCAGAAACAATAAATTCTTTTTTAACCATTAAAAGTCTATTGTATAAATTGTCAACTTGATTCTGTTTTGTTATTAATGTTTCCGCCTTGGTTATTGTCCATATAGTATCGTTTTTAACTAATTCTAATGAATCCTTTTTATCAATTATTAAAAAGCGATGAATATTTTTATTATTACCTGTAAAAATTGGTACCCCATCAACCGTTAAATTTTGCTGACTTTTCCGATTGAAGTAAAAAAGAATCAATAAAATTATAAAAATACCGATTATTGTTTTTGTTGACCTAGTCATAAATCTGCTCCAGGATATTCGCTCTTGTTTTTTCACGTTTGAGTTGAAGGACACCAAAAGAAATGACCATTAATGTTGGGAGTAGAATATTTGCCCATTTCCAGTTCTTCCTTGTTGAGTCCTCTAAAGTTTCAAGGGGCCTACTAGTAATTTCGCGCGACCTTAAAGATATTAGTTCTCTTTCACCAATTAAATAATCAGCGGTGTTAAGTAGAAATGTTAAATTATCAGGCACTGACATTCCAGCCTCGTCTGAGAGGAATTTTGTATCACTAACTAAAATTAGCTCTCCGCCATTTAATAATCTTGATGTGGCAGAGACAATTTTCCCTGTTTGATTTAAAATGCTAATGAAAGGGTTTTGCTGGGGATCCGGGCTTAAATAAAAATTGTTTTCCATAATACCGCTTTTATTGGATGTTCTGAATAATTCTGCGGTTCCAGCCACGATTTCAATTTCATTAGTATCTAAAGCGATTTCACTTGGAAAAAATGGAACAACTTGCTCTAAATCTGAAACTATGAATTCATTCTTATTAAAGTTTTTTATATTTGGAAAAAATGGATATTTCATTGCTCTATTCATCATGAAAATTCCTCTTCTTTCTTGTACCTGAACACTTTGACATTGATCGTCAAGAACAAGATTATTTTTAACTTTTAAACCATATTGTGATAAGAATTGGAAAATATCTGAATTGATAATACTGGCTTGTTGTTGTTGAATATCAGTTTTTACGCCAGCTTGAGCAAGAAATATTTTTTTACCATTCTCCAAAAATGACTCAAGTTTTTGCTTGATTTCAAAATTTAACGAATCATTTGTGCCAGAAAGCAGTAAGACATCAATCTCATTTTCATATTCGGATGTTAGGTCAATAGTCCTAACATTATAATGCTGTTGAAGTTGGGCCCTAATATTTTCAGTTTTTATATCATCATCTATATTAATACTGGCAATACCTATAGTTTTCTTTTGAATATCAATTAAAGATTTTATCTTTGTAGTGATTATATACTCGAGACCTGAAGTGGTTTGGATTACAGGAATATTATCTTTTTTATTTTCATAAAGCATAACCATCCCTAAATAAACCTTTTTTATCTCAACTTTATCATTTTCAATGACCTGCATTTGTACAGGCTGAATTCCATCTTTCCTTGCTTCCTCCTCTAGGGTTTCATCTTGCTGCGGGTCCTCAAAAAAGAATCTGATTTTCCCTTTCGAATAAGCTGAATATTCTTCTAAAATATCTTGTAAGAATCTTTTTGTATTTCCTAGCTCATTTGGAAGATCGCTAGAAAAATATACTTTCATGGTAAGTAAATCGTCTATCTGTGAAATAACATTTCTACTAGAGCTTGAGAGTGAATACATTTTATTATCAGTTAAATCAATTCGTTTGAAATTATCCCTAGAAATAATGTTTAAAAGGATTAAACCAGCTAGGAAAATCCCAATATGAAGGTAGTTTGTGTTCTTAGTGTTATTCATTGAAAAATTAACTCCATTTCCTGGATTGAATATTTCTAGTTGTTAGAAAAAGAAAAAAGCTTATCATTGAAATAAAATAAATCATATTTCTTGTGTCAATCACTCCTCTAGATATATTCGTTAGGTGGAAACCGGTACTCATGTATTGGATTATACCTGCCATGTATGATGGCATAAAAATCAAAAGTTGGTCCATCAAGAAAAAGATTAAAACAATAGCAATTCCAATAATGAAAGCAATAACTTGATTGTCCGTAAGGCTGCTTGAAAAAATCCCTATTGAGGCATAAACTCCAGCCAAAAGAGCCAGACCTAAATATCCTGAAAATACTGCTCCGTGATCAATATTCGTGCCAACTGATGTAAGAGTTATATAATGGAATAATGTTGTGAAAAGGGCCACAAGGATAAGTGCTAATGATGCAAGATATTTTCCTAATACAAGTTCAAAAGATCTTATGGGCAGTGTTGATAATATTTCTAAGGTGCCAATTCCTTTCTCCCTTGAAATAAGCCCCATAGATATTGCAGGTATAAAAAACAAAAAAACAAGGGGTACAATATTAAATAAGGCTCTCATATCGGATTGGTCGTACAGAAAAAATGTGTTAGTGAAAAAGTAACCATTCACTAATGCAAACACAACAAGAAAAATATACGCCATTGGGCTAGAAAAAAACGAATGTATCTCTTTTTTAAAAATAACTATTGCGCTCTGCATATTTTTAATCTCCAGTTTTAGTAAGGTTTCTAAAAATTGATTCAAGGTCCTTTTTTGAGGGTGTCATTTCAAGTATGCACCAGCTATTTTCAACTGCATAATTGAAAATGTCTTTTCTAGGATCAGATGATGAAGGATATTCTATTAGTACTTTACTATTTTCTCCTTCCCTAGTTACAGACTTTATATTAACTGAAGGGAGTTTAGCCTTCATATTTTCAATTGATGTCTCTTCGGCATCCGATACTTCTAACTTAATAGTTGATATCCCTTTTGAATCAGCAATAAGATCATCGCTTGTTCCATCAGCCACAATCTCACCATTATGGATAATTATTATTCTATCGACAGTAGCTTGTATTTCTTGTAAGATGTGCGAAGACATCATTACAAGTTTTTGTTTTCCTAATTCTTTTATTAACTGGCGTATTTCTACTATTTGATTAGGGTCAAGACCCGTAACTGGTTCATCCAAAATTAATATTTTTGGATTGTGTATCATGGCTGCAGCCAAGCCTAACCTTTGTTTATATCCTTTTGAACAGGTCCCTATAGTTTTGTGAACTATGCCCTTTAGTCCGCAATCCTTTACCACCTTCGCTAATGCGCTTTTGAATTCTTTCCCTTTAATTCCTCTAGTTGATGCATGGAAGTTCAAATAATCATAAACTTTCATTTCAGTGTAAAGAGGATTCAGCTCAGGCAGATATCCTATGTGTTTCTGTATTTCAAGGTTATCATCAATTATATTCAAATCATCAACAAAAACGTTTCCAGAAGTAGGGGCAATAAAACCTGTCATCATTTTTAGGGTGGTGCTTTTCCCAGCCCCATTAGCTCCTAGAAATCCTACAATCTGACTATCGGATAATTCAAACGATATAGATTTAACGGCCTTAACAGCCCCATAATTTTTGGATAAATTTTCCAACCTTACCAAAGCATTTCCTCCTAAACTAAAGTTTTAATGATTAACTAGCAAAAAAGTTCCAAAATTTTGATGGAAATATTATGTATAAATTATTTTTATTAAATACATTTTTTTTTAATAGTTGTGACAGTAATCACAACCAGTTATAAGATCTTGACAATAAAACTAAATAGAGCATAGATTCCTAACAGCGATATTACACATTTGCAATTTCGCCTAGGTTAACCATGCAAACATCAAGGAGTGGAAAATGAAGCGTTTATACAAACTTTTTATTTCTGCATTAGTAGCATTTGGTATTCTTTCCGTTTCACCAGCCAGTACAACTGTTGAATCGATCGAAAATACCGAAGATGCAATTTTCGAGTCAAATGACACGGAAGTCTTTGCAGATGCTGATGTGAAGAAGAAGAAGAAAAAGAAGAAAAAGAAAGGTAAAAAGGGTAAAAAAGGTAAAAAGAAGAAAAAAGGTTTTTTTAAGAAAGCCTTCGGAAAGAACAAGATTGAGTAGTTTTTCCATTATTTTAAAAAAGGGTATGTCTTACATACCCTTTTTTTTTAAGATGTTTTTAAAAACATAAAAATGTTAAACTAGGTGTCGGCTATCAAGAAAATTTATATTACAGTTTTTATTAATTTGTGTAATATAATATACTCACAGGATCAGTCATCTTCAGAAGATACTCTCATCGCAGAAAATATCAATCCCTATTCGCTAAATACATCCTTTTACTTAGATATCACATCAAATAAAGGCAATACCCAAGCTGAAATGCTTTATTACGGGTTGCGTTTTAGTATTTTCGGTGACTACGGCCCATTTAAGGATGCTGAATTTGCGCTCAGTTATGTTGTTAATGACGCAATTGTAAACGGAGAAACATGGGAAGATGATGAGGATCTTGTATTGAAGTTCGATCTGTGGGCAAACCAAAGGTTTTCTCCATTTTTATTCCTTCAAAATCAAAAGGATGCAATAGTGGGTTTAAATAACAGGTTTAATTACGGTATTGGTGGTAAAATAAACCTAATATACGGAACTTCAATAAGTTATGCACTTTTAGATGAAAAAGAAAATTATACTATATATAGAAAAGAAATAGGAAGAATCGACACTGTAGAATCAGAATATTACTATTATGAGTATGACTACGATACAACATTTGTTGATGTAAAAGAGGATTCCATTCGGGACTTTGCAAGACATAGCTTCAGACCTAGGCTAAAGCTATCATTTTTTGATGGAAATTTACTTTTTGACTATCGGTTTTATTACAAGCCGAAGATTGATGAGTTTGAGGATTATCTATTAGAAAATGAACTTAAAATTAACATAGCTACCTTTTACGAGGCTCTGAGTATTTACATTGAGTATAAAGATAGTTTCAATAGCAGATATGACGAACCCAATGCGAGGTTCAAACCAAAGGACAGTGAGTTGTCATTAGGGTTTCAGTTTGATCTGTGACCTTATAATTTTAATATTTAATTAGTCATCTTTTTATAGTTAATCTGCTAGATCAATGGCCTACAAACATCAAATTATCGAAAAGAAGTGGCAATCTTTTTGGGAAAAAAATAAAACCTTTAAAGCGGTAGTAGATTCTAAAAGAAAGAAATTATACGTACTGGATATGTTTCCATATCCATCTGCTTCGGGGCTACATGTGGGACATCCGTTAGGGTATACTGCAACAGATATTTATTCAAGGTATAAAAGATTGCAAGGATATAATGTGTTACACCCTATGGGTTGGGATGCTTTTGGCTTACCAGCAGAGCAATATGCCATAAAATCCGGAACCCACCCCAGTGAGACAACAAAGAAAAACATTAAAAATTTTAAAAGACAAATTAAACAATTAGGCCTGTCTTACGATTGGGATAGAGAAATAAATACTACTGATGAAAAGTATTATAAATGGACTCAATGGTTATTTCTGCAGCTTTACAAAAAAGGACTAGCGTATGAAGCAAGGGTTCCTGTCAATTGGTGTCCAAAATTAAAAGCTGTCTTAGCAAATGAAGAGGTGGTGGATGGTAAATCAGATATAGGTGGGTACCCTGTTATTAGGAAACCGATGCGCCAATGGATGTTGAAAATCACTGACTATGCCGAATCTTTACTTGCTGGGTTGGATAACCTGGATTGGCCAGAACATGTAAAAGAGCTTCAAAGAAACTGGATTGGAAAGTCAAAAGGAGCTAATGTAATATTT
>MDTB01058997.1_pt1 | contig 32733 bp, 26 predicted proteins | sample 811161 | NCBI WGS metagenome assembly MDTB01 (sample SAMN05326650, study PRJNA326480) | marine metagenome | isolation source: seawater | place: Mediterranean Sea | collected 2009 | reverse complement strand
TTTTTGCAGGTAATGAATAGGAAAGTTATTTGGGTATTATTTCTTTTACTTTTTATGTTCCATCAGGATTTTTGGTGGTGGGATGATGCGAGTTTAATTTTTGGCTTTTTACCAATTGGCCTGGCCTATCATGCCGCTTTTTCCTTGGGTTGTGCGTTGTTAGGTTGGTTGGCAATTAAATATGCATGGCCACATAAATTGCAGCAATTTGCAGAAAAAAATACAACCGGTAAGGAGGAGGGTTAAATGATTACACTTAATGTCATCCTCTGCTATTTATGTTTACTTTTAGGACTTGGTTTTATTAGCAGTCGCTTATTCAGAGGAACCAGTAAGGATTACTTTGTTGCTAGCCATAGCATTGGGCCATTTTTACTTCTCATGAGTGTTTTTGGAACCACCATGACTGCCTTTGCACTGGTAGGTTCAACCGGAAAATCGTTCGAACGTGGAATAGGAACTTATGGTTTAATGGCGTCAATCAGTGGTTTGGTTCATGCGGGAATTTTCTTTTTAATTGGAATTAAGCTTTGGGCATTCGGTAAGAAGTTTGGCTACATTACTCAAATTCAGTTTTTTCGTTCGCGATTTGAATCAGATCGAATCGGTTATCTATTATTCCCAATTTTGGTTTTATTGGTAGTTCCCTATCTTTTGATTGGAATTATTGGAGCGGGCAAAACAATCGAGCCGGTTACAGCTGGTGCATTCACCGAGATATTTACAAATCCTTCTGCACCTCAATGGTTGGGGGGAATACCACCCTGGCTAACTGGCTTAGTTGTATCCTTAGTGGTTTTGACCTATGTGTTTATGGGGGGATCTCGGGGTGCGGCTTACGCGAATACCTTTCAAACGATTGTGTTTATGTTGATGGGAGTGGTTGCATTTGTATACATCATTAATGGATTAGGAGGACTTGAGCAGGCAGGAAAAGTACCCGCAAGAATTACAGAAAAGGGAACGGTGGTGCAGGATTTTGCTTTTGATAAAAAAACTGCTCAATTAGTAAAAAATGTGCCTCCAAAACCAATTGGGAAAGTTATACATTCAGAAAATTCAAATCTGACAGACAGGCAACCCCATTTTTCAAGAACACCTGTAACTGTTGAATTTAAGAAAAAGAATCCAAAAACAGGAGCCATTTCCTCATTTGAAAGAGAGTTAGGTATACCCTTTATCACATTTGTTTCTTATTTTTTTATTCCTCTGAGTGTTGGTATGTTTCCCCACTTGTTTCAACACTGGCTTACTGCGAAAAGTGCGAGTGCATTTCGATTAACTGTTATTGCACACCCTCTTTGTATTATGGTGGTATGGGTTCCCTGTGTCCTGGTTGGGGCTTGGGCTTCTGGGGTTTTACCTCCGGGTATTCCTCCCCCCGCAGTTCTTTCAGCGATGCTCAAACTTTTGGTCGGTGATCCTGTTTTGACAGGCTTACTTACAGCGGGTGTATTAGCTGCAATCATGTCGTCTCTAGATTCTCAGTTTCTTTGTCTTGGTACAATGTTTACGAATGATATTGTGGTTCACAGAGCTGGTGCTGGAAAATATTCAGATAAGCAAATAATCTTAATCGCACGAATCTTTATAGTGGTCATTGTTGCAATGACATATGTTCTCGCAATGATGGCAAAAGATGCAAATGTTTTTGATTTGGCAGTATGGTGCTTCAGTGGTTTTTCTGCCCTTTTCCCTGTTGTTTTTGCGGCATTGTATTGGAAGCGGGCCACGAAAGAGGGTGCTGTAGCAAGTATTTTGGCGGCTCTTATAAGCTGGCTATACTTTTTCCATCTTTCAGGCTATGGAGGGGAAATGGTCATAGGCCCGGGAATTATCCCTGCTGCCGTTTGCTTTGGAGTTGCTGCAGTTGCAATGGTTATTGTTTCTCTTATAACTAAGCCCCCCTCCAAACAGACTCTGGATAAATTTTTCCCATCCGGCTAAAAATTGTGAAATCACCATTTCTTTTTTTACTGATTAGATAATGACTATTGAAGATCAAACTAAACAAGCAGCGACTGAACTTGATGAACATGTCGCAGAAATTATAAAGTGGCATTTTTCGCCTGATACGGGTTCTACATTTTGGCTGGATTGGGCAAATGAACAAAGCTGGAATCCATTAAAAGAAGTCAAAACATTTCAAGATATATGCGAGAAGTTTCCTCATTTTCAGGACGAGTGGCTTAGGGATTTACCCAATGAGGTTTGGGTTCCACAACCATACAAGGGTAAGCCGTTCAATATTTTTGAAACAGGTGGCACAACAGGTATGCCAAAGCAACGCATAGGTTGGGATGATTTTAGAATTGATTACACCGCATTCTCCGAAACTCTCAATGACGAACATTTTCCTCGAAATCACTATTGGATGATGGTTGGTCCAACTGGACCCCGGCGTTTACGACTTGCGATTGAACATCTCGCAAATGAAAGAGGATGTTCTTGTTACTTTGTTGATTTGGATCCACGCTGGGTTAAGAGACTAATTGCGAGTAAACAATTTGATCAAGCTAGGGCATATATGGATCATGCAGTTGACCAAGCCCTGACAATTTTAAAACACAGGAGCGTAAGTGCCTTATTCACTACACCAAAGTTACTTGAGGCTTTAGCGGAACGTAAAGATTTAGTTAAAGCAGGCATTAAAGGTGTTTTTTGTGGGGGAACGACCATGGACAAGCAATATACCCGTTTTTTGGTCGAAGAAGTTTGTGAAGGCGGACAGATCGGATTTGTTCCTACCTACGGAAATACGCTCATGGGTCTAGCTAGGCACCACCCAATTAGTGCGGAAAATGATTATTCAATTGCCTATTATGCACCTCAACCAAGGGCTGTGCTGAGGGTAATTAATTCAGAGACAAACCAACCTGTAAATTATGATACTTGGGGTAGAGTCGAACTCACAACATTAACAAAAGAGTTCTTTATGCCCCGCTTTCTTGAAAGAGATGAAGCTTTAAGGCGCAAGCCCTGGACTGAAGCACCATGGGATGGAGTTGCCGAAGTTCGTCCGTTTGGAGCAATGGAAAAAAATATCGTAGAAGGAGTTTATTAAATTATGAAAATACCACATATACCCTGTTTGAGGCTCGGTAAGGAGTACCGAAGTTTTAATGAATCCGAAGTCAAAGACTATCGTGATGGCTCTGTTAAAGCTACGATGAGTCAAGTAAATGCAGGTGTGATTAGAAGAGATTTATTGCACATTGAAAAGGCACGCGAAGCATTACAAAAACTAACGACCAGAGAATTAATTGATATTAGCTCAAAAGCAGGCGACCTTTTTTTAAATGGTAATTTACCTCTCGGTGAGAACGGGAAATTACAATCTGCCCAAGATTACCTTGAAACACTCTCCTCTACAAGTGGCCTTCCGCATGTGATGGTGAAAAGAAATATGGATAAAATTCATTATGCCCTAACACATATTGAATTAATCCTTAATGGGTTGACCCGAGGAATTGATTTACCAACTCTCGATAAAGGATATGGACAACAGGCGGGTTCTCCAGTTTGTTTTTATCCAACGACAAATGCATTAGGATTAGTAATGCCAAGCAATTCACCAGCAGTAAATTCATTATGGCTTCCTTCCATTGCTTTGAAAATTCCTATTGTGATGAAGCCAGGCAGAGATGAGCCATGGACTCCATTTCGTCTTATTCAGGCATTTATAGAAGCAGGTTGCCCCCGCGAAGCATTTGGTTTTTATCCGACTGATCACGAGGGTTCTGGGGATATTCTTCGCTTATGTGAAAGAGCACTAATTTTTGGTGATAAAAGTACGACCGATCTTTACGCTGGTAATCCGGGCGTTCAAGTGCACGGACCAGGTTTCAGTAAAATTTTAGTGGGGGAAGATGAAATCGAAAATTGGCCTGAATTTATAGATGTTATGGCATCTTCTATTTCTGACAACGGAGGGAGGAGCTGCGTTAATGCATCCGCAGTTATTGTTCCAAAATATGCTCAGGAAATAGCCGATGCATTAGGGCAAAGACTGGGACCATTAAAGCCGCTTTCCGTCGAAGACCCGAATGCTGTTTTATCCGGGTTTGCAAATCCTAAAATGGGTCAGTGGATAGATAGTGCAATAGATGCAGATTTGGCCATGAAAGGAGCAATTGATGCGACTAAACCCTATCGCGATGGAAGTCGATTGGTAGAAGCTGAGGGAGGAACTTATCTTCGGCCGACTGTTGTACATTGTGATTCAATGGATCACCCCTTGGCAAACAGAGAATTTTTATGTCCATACGCAAGCGTGGTGCAAATTCCTCAGTCTGAAATGCTGGGATCAATTGGGCCTACTCTTGTGGTAACAGCAATTACTAAGGATAAAGATTTTCAAAGAAAATTACTTGGTGCATCCAATGTTGAACGCTTAAATCTTGGTCCCATTTCAACAATGAAAATTTCCTGGGACCAACCTCATGAAGGCAACATGTTTGAATTTTTATATAAACGTAGGTCAATAGGAATGGCAGCCTAATGCCTGGGGTTTAAATTATTAGCTAGTCCATTGTGAATCCAGCCGGCGAATATACTTTTTTTTCGACTGAAGAAACTCCACCTCAACAGGTTTTCTTTGGCGACGGCTCAAGGAAGCAATTGGGTGATCTAGCAAGTAAATATGGAAAAAAAATCTTACTAGTATCGGACCCTGGAGTATCTTCCGCGGGGCATTCTCATTCTGCAAAAGAAATTCTGCAAAAGAGCGGGTTAGAGGTATTTCTTTTTGACCAGTCAATTGAAAATCCCACAGAATCGAGTGTTCAAGATTGTGTTCAAGTTGCTAAAAAAGAAAACATCGATGTCATTGTTGGGTTGGGAGGTGGCAGCTCCATGGACACGGCTAAAGGATGTAATTTTATTTTGAGCAATGGCGGAAGGATGTCAGATTATTGGGGTGTGGGAAAAGCTAAAAAAGGATTTCTACCCTTTATTGCTGTCCCTACGACTGCTGGCACCGGAAGCGAGTGCCAGTCTTTTGCCTTAATTTCTCATGATGAATCTCATAAGAAAATGGCTTGTGGAGACAAAAAAGCTCTACCTTTGGTGACTATTCTCGATCCAGAATTGACTATTTCTCAACCGCATTCCGTTTCTGCAAGTACTGGAGTAGATGCTCTGGCTCATGCCCTTGAATCAGCCGTAACAGTAAAGCGAAATAAGAAATCTGCCCGTCATTCCCAGCTTGCGTTCAATTTAATACAGGAAAACTTGCCGTTAGTTTTAAAAGATCCCAGTAACTTGGAGTATCGCGGTAATGTTTTATTGGGTGCATCTCACGCTGGTGCTGCAATTGAGCAGAGTATGCTTGGGGCCGCCCATTCTATGGCTAATCCACTAACTGTAAGCAAGGGAGTTGTTCATGGGATTGCTGTAAGTATGGCTTTGCCAGAAATCATTAAATTCAATGCATCACGACGAGCGGAAACCAATTTTCAATATGCTGAATTGGCTCGGAATAGTGGAATTGCTGAGCAAGGCTCGGCTGATACTCATGCTACGCAATTATTATTAGAACGTGTTTGTTTAATTTTAGGCCAGTCCGGCATACCAGATTCAATCGCAACTTTTGGTTTTACCCAGGAGGATATTCCATCTCTCGCTTCAGATGCATTTGAGCAGTGGACAGCACAATTTAATCCTGTTCCTATTTCTCAAAAAGATTTTGAAGACTTATACTTTTCAATATTAAAAAAGGTACCATCTAAAGTAGCAGGTGAATCAAAATTATTAGTATGACAGGTTTAATTCGACTGCTTATGTGTTTTTTGTGCTTGGGTTTAACTCTGCAAGTGTTTTCTCAAACATCTGCAAGTAATAATACATTGATTGGCGAAAATTGGCCTAGGCACAGAGGTTGTTCGGAATTACGGGGGATCACAAAAGCCAAAATAGGAGATGGTTTAAAACTCGACTGGTTTTATGAAACGGGCGATTTTTTAAAGTCATCTCCAGTTGTTTCAGAAGGATTGGTTTTCATTGGGTCAGATGCAGGTTCTCTTCATGCATTGTCACTGAATGACGGAAAAGAAATATGGAAATTTGAAACCACATTTGGGATCGAGGCCCCCCCACTTGTTTTAGATGGTGTTGTTTACCTTGGTTCAACCGATGGTTTTTTATACGCAGTTAAAGCTACAAACGGAAAGGTTATATGGAAGTATGAAACAGAAGGAGAGATTATGGGTGCAGCCAACCAGGCTATCCGACCTAAGTCCAAAGATTCTGTTATTGTGGTCGGAAGCTATGATAATTTTGTTCATTGCGTTAATGCGAAATCCGGGAAACTAGTTTGGCGATTTGAAACTCAAAACTACGTTAACGGAGTGCCAACGATTTATAACAATAAATCAGTGGTTTTTGGGGGTTGTGATTCCGTTCTCTACATTGTTGGACTCGAAGATGGAAAATTAATCCGATCTGTTGAGGTCGAGGCTCCGATCGCTGCATCAGTTTCAGTCGCAGATGGAATTGGGTATGTAGGTAACATGGATCGAGCTGTGATGGCATTTGATTTGGAAACTGGAAATATTGTTTGGAACTACCGTCAAAAGAACTTCCCTTATTTTTCTTCTCCCGCGGTCACACCTGAATTTGTTCTCATAGGCGGCCGTGATAAAGGGCTACATTGTATAAATCGAATTACTGGTAAACAAAATTGGAGATTTTCCGCACGTGGCAGAATTGACAGTTCTCCTGTAGTGGCCGGAGATAAAGTAGTTTTTGGATCGATGGATGGAAAACTGTATGTGATTTCCTTAGATTCAGGAGAAGAAATCTCGTCTTACGAAGTGGGGGAATCGATTTCCTCCACTCCAGCGGTTTTAAGTGACAGAATTTTAGTTGGATGCGAGGATGGAAAAGTTTATTCATTTAGCACAAGTTTACTCAAATGACAGAAAAAATTTCCATACAGCCTGATTACGAAACAAAAGATGAAACAAAGGCGGGTAATTATTTTGTATCCAATTATCCCCCTTTTTCTTTTTGGAATGAACAGGATGTCCCCTGCGTTTCCAGCTTGCTAAATAGTCCTTCATCTGGTTCCGCTCCGCTGGGTATTTATTATCATGTCCCTTTTTGCAGAAAACGTTGTCATTTTTGTTATTTCAAGGTTTACACCGATAAAAACTCAAATGATGTAAGAAAATATTTAGCTTCCACAATCAAAGAGTTACAATCTTATTCTGAATCTAATTATGTGAAGGGGCGAAAACCAAAATTTGTTTATTTTGGCGGTGGAACTCCTTCGTATCTATCTGCACAACAATTAGAAGATTTGACTGATCAAATGAAAGCAGTCCTTCCGTGGGATGATGCAGAAGAAGTTACCTTTGAATGTGAGCCAGGTACATTGTCCGAGAAAAAGCTCGAAGCGATTAAAAAATTTGGGGTGACTCGATTAAGTTTGGGAGTTGAAAACTTCAGCGATCATATTTTGGAAATAAATGGTCGTGCTCATCGATCCAAGGAAGTTTTTAGTGCTTACAAATTTGCTAAAGAGTTGGGCTTTGAAAATATAAATATTGATCTAATTGCGGGAATGCTCGATGAGACTGACGAGAATTGGACAGAATGTGTGGAGCAGGTTAAAGAACTTTCTCCAGATTGTGTTACCATTTATCAAATGGAAGTACCTTTCAATACAGGAATTTTTAAAAGTATGAAAGAGGGTGGTAAATTGACAGCTCCCGTTGCGGATTGGCCAACGAAAAGAAGATGGGTCAACCAAGCCTATGAAGCACTGGAAAAGGTGGGTTATACCGTCACAAGTGCATATACCGCTGTTAAGAATCCAGAAGCAACGAAATTTGTATATCGGGATCGATTATGGTCAGGTGCAGATATGATTGGTTTGGGAGTGTCTTCATTTGGTCACTTAGGTGGCATTCATTACCAAAATTTGACTAACATTGATCATTACTGCGATACAATTGAATCTAAGAAAACTCCTATCCGTCGGGCTTTATTGACCAATGATGAGGAACGTTTTATAAGGGAACTAATTCTGCAATGGAAACTTGGCCGGGTAAATCAGAAATATTTTAACGATAAATTTGGCGTGAATATATCAGAAAGATATTACACGGTTTTATCAGAATGGAAGGGGAGGGGTGATTTATCTGAAGAAAATGAAGAATTGGTTCTTTCTCGCTCCGCTTTGTTAAAAGTGGATACTTTGCTACATAGTCTATTTCTTCCTCGGCACCGAAACGCGGAGCGATATGTATAAAATATTATATTGATGAATGACCAAGGAAATATTTTTACAAACAGCCTTTATCCTTTAAACTTAATTAGAAGTTCAAAAGGAATTCCCAAATTAGTTTTTAAAGAAATTGAAGCATCTGATATTCCTGAACCGTATTCCACTTTACTTGTTCATGAAGGGGACATGACTTCAAGGCTTGAAGCATATCACAATGACGAAATAAAAGTCAGGAAACTAAGTTCTTCCAATGACGGAAAGGCTTACTTTAGGGAGGTTGTACTGGAAACTGCTGGATCAAAAAAAGTTACGGAATATGGTGCGATTGAAATTACCTTACCCAATTTGGATGAAGAATTACGCTCGCTCATAATCGAAGCAAAAAAACCTCTCGGTGCTATTCTTAATGAAGCGAGAATTCCTTATTCGAGTGCACCTCGGGCTTTCTTAAAAGTTGTTCCAGACAATGCAATTGTCGATGTGTTTGGTTCAATTGAAGCGGACTATCTTTTTGGAAGAAGCAATGTAATTTCTTCTTACTCTGGGGATACAATTGCTCAGATTGTTGAAATAATACCCTCGATTTAATAAGGTCTTAGTTTGCAATAGGAAATATCATAATTTGAATGTTTATTTAAAATGATTACACAAAAAACAAAATATGACGCAATTATTGTGGGTGCAGGACCTGCAGGATCAACAACGGCTGCACTTTTAGCAGAAAAAGGTAGGGATGTATTGGTAGTAGAGAAAGAACAATTCCCCCGTTATCATGTTGGAGAATCCCTCATGCCATTTTGTTATTTTCCTCTTAAACGACTTGGCCTTGTTGATACACTTATGGAATCAGCCAATCCGAGGAAGTATTGCGTACAGTTCGTTCGAGAGGATGGCTTTCTATCACAGCCATTTTATTTCTTTCAACACTTTGATCATCCATCTTCAACTACATGGCAGGTTTGGCGATCAGAATTTGACAAAATGATTCTTGATAAAGCTCGCGAAAACGGAGCTTCTGTTATGGAGCGCACCAAGGCAAATAAATTGCTTAAATCAAACAATCGAGTTGTTGGAATAAGAGCAGAATCTGAGGATTTTGGTCAGTTTGAAATAAATGCCCCTATTGTCGTGGATGCATCTGGTCGTGATTGTTTTGCGGCTCGTAAGGAAAATTGGATGGTTCGCGATCCAGAACTAAAGAAAGTTGCCCTTTGGACTTATTTTAAGGATGCGAAGCGAGACCCTGGGCTTGATGAAGGTGCAACAACAGTAGCTTATTTACCAAACAAAGGATGGTTTTGGTATATTCCACTTAGTGATGGAATGGTAAGTGTGGGTATTGTTGCTGAGCGAGATTATCTTTTCAATGGCACTACGAAAGATCATGCAGCTATTTTCAATAGAGAAGTCCATAATAATGAATGGATTAAAGAACACCTTGCCGACGCTAAACAAACGGGCGAATATCGTATTACAGGAGAATATTCTTATCGTAATCGCTACTGTGCAAGCGACGGTCTTGTTTTAGCAGGGGATGCATTAGGATTTCTCGACCCTGTTTTTTCTTCCGGCGTTTTTCTTGCCCTGAAAAGTGGTGTGATGCTTGCTGATGAAATTGATCTTGCTTTAAAAGCAGAAGATTTTTCTGCAAAAAGTTTTCATGAATACGGTAAAATGATGCAATCATCCATAGAAACAATGAGGAAGATAGTATATGCATTTTACGACCAGAACTTTAGCTTTGGAGATTTGGCAAAGCGTGGGGAGCATTTGCGAGCTGCTTTAACTGATTGTCTGATTGGTAATGTTGATGACAATGAATTTCGAGAATTATTTGATGCAATGTCTGACCTAGCCGATTTACCGGAAGAGATTAAGCATGGCTTGACGACTGCTTCCTCGTGAAGCTCGCGTTTTTAACTCCTGGAACAGGCAATTATTATTGCGGTGTTTGCATGCGAGACAACTCGCTTGCTAAACAACTAATTTCAAATGGGCATGATGTAACCATGCTTCCCACATACCTGCCTCATTTTTTAGATGAAGAAAATGCAACCCCTGATCAACCTATTTTTTTTGGTGGGATCAATGTCTACCTCCAGCATAAATTTTCATTTTTCCGACATACACCAAAATGGCTAGACAAGACTTTTGATAATAAATGGCTTCTTCGTAAAGCGGCTGCTAAGAGTGGAATGACATCAAGCAAAGATCTTGGTGAAATTACACTTTCTACTTTTCGCGGAGAGGATGGCCCGCTCGTTAAAGAAGTAAATAAAGTTCTCGATTGGTTCAAAACACATGGTTCTCCGGATGTCCTCTTTCTTTCCACTATCATGCTTGCAGGCATTGGTAAGGTACTTAAACGAGAACTTAAAATCCCAGTCTTTGGTTTTTTGCAGGGAGAAGACTCGTTCCTTGATTCATTGCTCCCTGAATACAGGTCGGAGGCATGGAAACTTCTCTCAGCAGATGTTTCTCTTTTAGATGGATGTATTGCACCGAGCCAATACTTTGGTCAACTTATGGTTGAGAGGCTTGGCTTGGAATCCAATTTTATAAGTTTTCATCCGAATGGAATAACTACCGAGGATATTCATCCGGCAGAGAACATCCCCGCTTCACCGACTCTTGGTTACCTCGCTCGCTTATCTCCGCTTAAGGGATTGGACCTTTTAGTAGATGCTTTTATTCAGCTCAAAGATGCAAATAAATATGAAGATTTAACATTGAAGATTGCTGGAGGTATGACAGACGAAGACATTCCTTATGTTGATGAACAAAGAACGAAGCTTACTAAAGCAGGTTTATCAGACTGTGTAACGATCACGCCTAATATAAGTCGTAAGGAAAAAATTGAATTTTTAAAAACACTATCCGTTTTCTCGGTGCCAGCTCGTTTCCCAGAGGCTTTTGGGTTATATGTTGTTGAAGCCTTGGCTGCAGGTGTTCCAGTAGTGCTTCCAGATATTGGGGCTTTCCCGGAAATCGTTAAAGCAGCAGATGGCGGCAGGCTTTTCAGTTCAGAGGATCCAAACTCATTTATAGAATCCCTTGATGAACTTCTTTCTCAACCAGCTATGTCTAAGTCTATTGGGCTAAAAGCTCACGATTTCGTTATAAAAGAATATGCGAATGAAAGGCTTGCCAGCCAGCTCGTTGAAAATGTCCTTACGCCAATTATGGCAAATCAATAATTAATATTCTACTATGACAACCGAATTTTCTATTTCGCGAAGAGTTGAGTTCAGTGAGACTGATCTTGCTGGCATTATGCATTTTACTAATTTTTACCGTTGGATGGAGATCTGCGAACATGAGTTTCTTCGTAGCTTAGGTTTATCAGTTGATATGGAAGATAAAGATGGCCGTTTTGGCTGGCCAAGAGTTAAAACCTCCTGCCGTTTTAAGAGACCACTCCGTTTTGAAGAAGAGGTGGAAGTAAAATTGATTATTACCGAAATTCGAGACCGCTCGATTACTTATGCCTTTCAATTTTGGAAAGATGAAGAGGGAGACAGGGTAAAAGCAGCTGTTGGCGAAGTTGTAGCCGCCTGTGTTAGGTTTGACCAAGCAAGTGGATCTATGGCACCGATCTTGATCCCTGAAGTAGTCCGAAATAAATTAACAGATTAAAAAACAAAGTTAGTCTGTTTTTGTTTCGGCGTCGACTTATCTGCTTCTTTAAAAGAATATATTTAAAAAAATAATTTTATACTTATGCAATATTTACAATTCGCTTTTTTAACTGTGCTTTGTTGGGGAACCTACGGAGTATGTATGCACATTGGTTCAAGCAATATGGGGGATAAGGAAAATGGTCGAATTATGGCCTTTTTATGGGTTGGTCTCGCTTATTTTCTAACTGCTGTTGTTGCTCCTCTCATCATTCTTAAACTCAAGGGTGGGAATGTGGCCTTTTGGACATTTCCTACGAAGGGTTGGCAATGGTCTTTAATTGCAGGAACCCTGGGAGCCCTAGGAGCCCTAGGAGTTTTATTAGCTTTTGGTAAGATGCCTTCACCTGCTTATGTGCCTGTTATTATGTCGGTCATTTTTGCAGGTGCACCGATCGTTAATGCAATCGTGAGTACAACTAAAGAAGGAAATTGGCCAAATGTAAAATGGCCTTTCATTTTAGGCATTGCTATGGCTGCTGTAGGAGGATACTTAGCAACAAAACATGCTCCCAAGCCCCTAAAACCAACGGTTCCAGCAGAGGTGTCAAAAACCGAATAAATTTTTTTGATGACTAGGCTATCCGGTGATTTCGATGTAGCCGAAAGGTGGCATTGTAATCGTTGGGCAAATTTTCATAAAAACATATTAAGGATAGCGGAATCGAATACTTTTCAAAGAAACCATTCTTCAGCTTTAGAGAATGCGAGTAACTGGAGTGATTTTGGAGAATTTATAGAAGCGTCTCCGTTTACAACAAAAGAAGATTTGGCTAATGATCGGGTAAACAACCCTCCATACGGAACTAATCTTACTTTTCCTTTTTCGGAATACAAAAAATTTAATCAAACAAGTGGAACATTGGGAAAACCAATGTCATGGATAGACACGGAGCGAGATTGGAGCTGGATGTTAGATAATTGGAACCGTGTTCTTCAATCTGCAAATATTAAAGCAGGAGATTGTTGTTTCTTTGCATTTTCTTTTGGTCCATTTCTTGGATTTTGGACTGCCTATGAAGCTTCCGAAAGAATGGGGTGCTTGTGTATTCCAAGCGGAGGCCAAAGTACGGAACAACGGCTGAATGGAATCATTGAGTATAATGTAGATCATTTGTTTTGCACCCCGACATATGCCATGAGGTTAACAACAGTTGCGGAAGAATGTGGAATAAATTTGTCTAACCATAACCTCAAGTCGATTATCGTGGCAGGAGAAACTGGCGGTAGTGTACCAGGTTTTCGGGATCGACTTCGATCCGCTTGGGGAAATGGTCTTGAAATATATGACCATTACGGCATGACAGAAGTTGGGCCTGTTGCTTATGAAAAACCCGGAGGCGAAGGCGGGCTAAGAATTATTTTGGATAGTTATTTTCCTGAAGTTATTGATCCATATAGTCAAGAGGCTGTCCAAAACGAAGAGCAGGGCGAATTGGTGCTGACTACATTAGGTCGAACCGGTTGTCCTGTTTTTAGATATCGTACGGGTGATTTGGTTAAAGCAACGCACGGTAATGATGAAATGGGTATGCCAACGATCGATCTGATTGGCGGAATTCTAGGTCGCGTTGATGATATGGTGGTTGTGAGGGGAGTGAATTTGTATCCCTCAGCGGTTCATGCCGTGCTCTCGAATTTCCCGGAAATTTACGAATATCAAGTGATATTTGAAGAGCGTGATTCCATGCTGGAGGCAAAGGTAAATATTGAATCCAGTACGGATATTTCAAATAAATTGGAACATGCACTTCAGGAATCATTTTCCTTACGAATACCGGTAAAGCAAGTAGAGACCGGAAATTTGCCCCGTCATGAGATGAAGGCCAGAAGATGGATTAAGCCTCGAACCTAAATTTTTTTAAGATGAAAAAAACTATTGAAATTTCCAAGCTTTCAAAATCCTTTCCTTCCCCGGATGGAGAGAAAACAGTTCATGTCTTCAACCAAGTTGATTTAGTAGTGGAGACAGGCTCATCCGTGGCAATTGTTGGTCCGTCTGGATCCGGGAAAAGTACCCTACTTAATGTTATTGGCCTTTTGGATAAGCCAACCAAAGGGAGCATTGAGGTGAATCAACAGAGCCTAGGTTCACTCTCAGATAAGGAAGTGGCGGAATACCGTAACCAAACAGTTGGTTTTGTTTTTCAGTCTCATCATTTGCTTCCGTCATGTACGATTTTGGAAAATGTAATGGTTCCCGCACTCGCCGGTTTTGGTAAATTAAGAGGAAACGAGCTACGGAATCGAGCAACAGAACTTTTGAAGGAAGTCGGACTAGATCATCGCTTGTCTCATTTACCAAGTCAAATATCGGGAGGCGAGAGACAGCGAGTAGCCGTGGCACGTGCTTTGATTAATAATCCTTCCGTTTTATTGGCAGACGAACCAACAGGTGCTCTTGACCAAAGTAACTCAAATAATCTTATAGATTTGCTCAATCAACTGAATGAACAGAAAGGAGTAACTTTGTTAATGGTCACCCATTCAGAACAGAGCGCAAATCAAATGAAGCATGCATATCATTTAAATGATGGAAATTTAAATCAGCAGAGATAATGAGTCCCTGGAAAATAATCTTTAGGAATTTGCTTTTTTTTCGAAGACAAAATACAGGCATTATTTTAGCGGCTGCTTTATGTGCGGTAGTTCTTACCGGTGCCCTGACTGTTGGGGATTCGGTGCGTTCAACACTGCGTGAATTAGCAGAGAACAGAGTAGGGCAGGGAGACATAGCCATGCTTTCCCCTGATGGTTTTTTTAAGGAGGATCTCGCCGTCAGAATGAAGGATAAGCTTGCTGCAGATGTTGTTATTGCTCCTATTGCACTGACACGGGGAACAATAACAAATCCGGATGGTTCATTACGGGTGACCAACATACAGGTGTTGGGAGTGGATGAGAGATTTTGGAAACTTGCAACTGATTTTTCACACACGCCCCTTGGCATTTGGTCTACGAAGAAAGAATATTCTAAATGGGGATCCGGTAGTTTTTTTGTAAATGAAAGGCTCGGAAAACGATTAAACATAAAGAGAGATGATAGGTTAATTCTGAGAATGGAAGAACCAAGCATGTTTTCGAGAGATGCTCCGTTGTCAGGGGAGCGAGATAATAAATTTGTTACGATAAACAATTCATTTGGTGGAATCATACCAGCAGTAGGTTTTGGTAATTTCGGGCTACAGGGAAATCAGCGTGAACCACTCACAATATTCGTCCCTTTGAATTCTTTGCAAAAGAAACTTTTCCGTTCCTTAGATGAAATTTCGGGTAGAACGCAATTTGCAAATTTTCTCCTCCTGGGTGTGCCGAATGAAGCTGAGGTTGACCTGGAACTTGCAAAAAAGGCATTGGATAAAAGTTGGACCTTAGAAGATGCAGGAATCGAAATTAAGGAGCTCCGCAATTCAAATGAATGGAGTGTTCGAACTCGGCAGGTTTTTCTTTCGGATAGTTTAGCCAAGCAGACTAGCCGTGTAAGCGTGAAATCCGTTGGCGTTCTAACTTATTTAGTAAATGCAATCGAAAATAAATCGGATAAGGGAGGTGGTGCTTTAGTACCTTACTCCATGATGAGTGCGGTGGTACCAAAAAGTGTCGATTTTCTTAGTGAGGATTGGAATGATCAAGACATTGCATTGAATAAATGGATTACAGATGACTTAAATGCATCAATTGGAGACACAATAAGCGTTAGTTACTATACGGTTGGGGAAAGAAGAAAATTGATCGAATCCTCGAGAGAATTTGTTTTGCGAAAAATTCTTCCGATGCCCCAAGCCGTTCCGGAAAACCAGGAAAGCGATTGGACCCCCCGTTTCCCAGGACTGTCCGATGCCGAATCCTGTGGAGAGTGGGATACGGGCATTCCTATTGTTCATAAGGTACGGGATCGTGATGAACATTATTGGGACGCATACCGGGGAACACCCAAGGGTTTTGTTTCGCTTAAGGCCGGGCAGGAGATGTGGGGAAACCGCTGGGGTTCCCTGACTGGACTGAGAATGAACAAAGGAAATATTTCCAAGGAAGAGATAAAAAAAAGATTGCGTAAAAATTTACATGCGGAGGATGCAGGGCTGGTACTCCGGGGTCTCCGTGCAGATGCGCAAAAAGCCGTAGAATCACCTGTTGATTTTGGTCAGTTGTTTTTGGGCTTTAGTTTTTTTGTCATTATGGCGGCATTGGCAATAACTGGGATGCTCTTTAGCTTTTCTCTAGAGCAAAGGAGTCAGCAAATCGGGGTTTTGAGAGCAGTTGGTTGGAAAACAATAAAGTTAAGACTGGTTTATTGGGCTGAGGGCTTATTGACCGCAGGTATTGGTTCCACTGTAGGAGTATTCCTTGCAACTATTTATGGAAAAACGATTCTTGATTTGTTGAGCGGTCAGTGGAGTGGTGCAGTATCTGGTGCCAGTTTTCATTATGATGCATCTCTAAGTTCGATGATTACTGGCGGAGTATGCGCTACACTTGTTTCTTTATTAGCGATGGTCTGGTCAACGAGAAAGTTGTTAAAGCGAGAACCGATAGAACTTCTTGTATCTGGAAACACAGGTTCGATTGGTGAAAGCTTTGTTACCAGATCAAGATGGCACAAATGGGCGGGAATGTTTTGTTTGATTTCTTCTTTAGTTTTAGCGTGGTCCGTCGGTTTACAGAGTAACCAAGCATCAATGGCTTTTTTTGGTGCAGGCGGTTTATTTCTCGTGGGCGGTCTTTTTTTATTCAGGTCAAATTTAGGTAAAAAAGAACAAGAAAAAAGTTTTTCCAGCCTTATTCAACTGAATCGTAGAAATTTAGGTAGGCGTGCAGGAAGAAGTCTGGTAACGGTTGGCTCTATGGCCGCAGGTGCGTTTCTTGTCGTAAGCACAGGAGCCTTTCGTAAGGTTCCTCCTGTTTCTCCAACGAATTTACAATCTGGGACGGGTGGATTTTCCTTTTGGGGCGAATCGGTGGTACCAATATATGATGATTTAAATCAAGATGAGGCTATAAGTCTTTTTGATTTAAATAAAAGTCTTTTGCATGATGTGAATGTGGTTCCCTTACGTTTACGGGAAGGAGATGATGCTAGTTGCTTAAATTTGAACAAAGCGCTTCGTCCTAAAATTTTCGGGATTAAAGCCAGTGATTTCGAAGGTCGCTTTGAATTTGCGGAGGGAGATTGGTCCAGTCTAGACTACAAACACGATGGTGTAGCTATTCCAGCTTTAGTCGATCAAAACACTTTAATGTGGGCATTGAAGATGGGAATTGGTGGACGGTTAAACTATGTGGATGGAGAAGGAAAACCTTTTGAAATTGAAGTCGTTGGAGCTTTCAAAGGATCGATGTTACAGGGAGCACTCTTTATAAAGGAAGAAGATTTTTTGGATAAATTCAAACAGCAAGGTGGATACCGTAGTTTTATGCTTGCTGGTAATAAAGAGGATGCCAAAAAGTTGGCAGTTCATTTGGAGGACCGATTATTTCAGCATGGGATGGAGTTTCAGGATTCTTTGGATAAACTTGCTGAATTACAGAAAGTAGAAAATACATACTTATCCATATTCCAAGGGTTGGGCGGTCTCGGAATGTTGATTGGTACATGCGGATTAGGGTTGGTTGTGGTTAGGAATTTAGTGGAGCGTGGCCAAGAATTTGCCCTATTTGAGGCGATTGGTTATCAATTAAATTATCTTCGGAAAAATGTTTTCTTTGAACATGCACAATTGGCATTTTGGGGAATTGTTCTTGGATCGGTCTCTGCAATATTAGGAATTACACCGGCTTTGTTCGGTGGTATCTTGGATTCGCCAAGCATTGGCTTCCTTTGGTTTTTCATGGCACTTGGTTTCCTCGCATTTTTCTGGGTTGGAGTCGGCGTTTGCTTGACCTTGCGTAAAAGCCAACTTCACTTACTAAAAAATGAATAAGTTTCGGTCATTAAATATAAGCTATCAATTTCTATTGAAGTGTTTAGCTCTTTTGAGTTTTTTAATAACCCTTGGTTGCATCCAAAAGGGTGTAAAAAACACTTTGCCTATCAAAGATACCAAGAATCAAATCGTAGTTGAAACTAAATCCACTGAGAGTAATTCGAGCTGGGTCGTTGAGTTTAGCGAAGACTTTTCAAAAGTGGAAACTGGTTCCGAACCCGAAAGCCTATTTATTCTAGATGGTGCTTATTCCGTTCAGGCTGATGAAAGAAATAATAAAATCCTAACTTTACCAGGAACGCCTATGGGTGACTTTGGTTTACTTTTTGGTCCAAGAATTAGAGAGAAGGGCTTAGAGCTCCGATTTTCTTTTTTCTCAACAAATAAAGGTAGGCGGATGCCTTCAATTGCAGCGGGTATAGGAGGAATTCGCGGTTTGCAGTTACGACTCAATCCGGCGGCTCGAAATCTTATTCTATTACATGACGAAACGAATCTTAAGAAAGTACCTTTTTTATGGGTAGATGATCAATGGTGGCAGGTTCGACTTCAGATGACCCCTGCTGATTCAAGTAATTCAACCATTGTAAAGTTTAAGCTTTGGCCTAATAAAGAAAACGAACCAAAAAAATGGCTAGTCAGTGAGAAGTTTGATATTAAATACAAAGGAGGAAAATGTGCATTATGGGGTTTTCCTTACGCTAGTACACCAATAGCCTTTGATAATTTACTTATTCTTTCAAAGTGATGACTGCTTTCATCTAGTAATAACTCCTTGGCTCAGACGAGTCGATTTGTAGTTAAAAAAGACTCAACTCGAGTAGTTCTATTTTTATACCTATTATCTTAAATACAACAAACCATATTAAGTATATTAAAGTCTTTAAAATAATACACTATCCGATAGTGCTATTAGGTTTGAAGAACCAAAAAAACAAACTTTCAAGAAAATAGAAAAACTTGCAACTTTCTTCAATTAAAGTGTAATTATGTCGTGCAGAGTTTAAATCGACTTATCTTTCTATATTTAGGGAGCATTGGGTTTCTATTTTTAGTGTTTATCTGGCTTGCATTTGCATTGAATTTCGACGGACTTGATAATGCATTTGTTAAGTTATCAAATGCTAAATTTGTTGGTTATTCTATCCCTGAATTATTTGGTTCTAGTTACAAAGACTCTGTGAGTGATCAAATTTTATCTTTAAAAATAGCTTTTTCCTTATTGATTTTTGGATATTCTCTTTACTTTCTTGCCCTGTTTTCTATTGATGATGCCTCTAGGCGAATTAGGTTACTTTTTCTCGGGTTTTCTCTTCCATTACTTGCGTCAATGTGCCTTTTTTGGAATAAATTTATAAAGGATAATCATATTGTAGATAATGTAGAAAAAAGAGAATTATTTATTGCTACTGCTTCTTGTATATTTGTCTCGCTAATTTGTTACGCTTTTTCTACGAAATCCTTAAATAGGAGTTCGCTGAAAACAAAGCATAAATCACCTTCAGTAAAAACTAACAATAAAACACCGAGCTTAACCCAAGTTTCAAATGCTGCCAGTTCTGGGGACACGGAAGAAAAGAATGTAGATAATAATGAACAAAATATCAATTCTCCTGATGGCGAAAACCGAGAAGTAGACCCACAAAAACTAGAGGAGTTACCCCAATTAGAAACAATTTTAAACCCGGATTCAGCACAAGATGATGGTGAAGGAAAAGTGGAAGTATCCAATGAGGAGGAAACGGAAACTGAACAAAATATTGATGGACCTAAATCAAATGAAGTTGAAGTAGATGAAGTTAACCTTGGTGCTGAAAATTTAAATTCACCAAGTACCTCAACAAATATCGAGGAAATTGATGATAGTGAAACCGCAGGATCGGAACAGGGTCCGAACTTAACAATAGATGCCAGTGAAAAAGAGTAAATATTTACTTCAAAGGTTTTTTTTTATAACATTTTTCATTTTCTGTGTTTACCTAATCGAGGGTGCATGCTTTAGGCTGATTGATGATTATGCTAATTGGAGATTGCATTTAGCCTGGGGACAACCGAGCGACCCTGAAGAAAATAAGTTATTGAGGAAATTGTCTTTGGATCATTTCCCTGAGTTTCCAACAGACCACAACAAGCCAAATCATTTAGGTTATTGGGTTGGGGAAGAAGTTGATTACTGTGAAAAGACCCTCAGTTTCACAAGACCTTTGAGGGATAATTACAAAGATTTTATAAATTATAATCTCAATCCATTAGGAAATTTTAAAATTACCGATTATACGAAGGCAGGCATAACCGATTTGTTATTACCCAATTTACACAAGCTTGCTACAATGAATGATGTTGATGAACAGACTGCCCGGCGAGTAGGGGATCAGATTGAGACCGCAAAAGCGGTTTTTATTAAAGTTGTAGTTAAACGAGATTCTTTCACGAAGGAAAATGAGTTCAAAAGGTTGAACTCAAGCTTTGGTTTTCTTGCAGAAGAAGGCTTTGCATGCTTGGTATTACCAGTATATTCCGCCGAAGAGTTGGTTGATAAAATTGCGAGGTTTAAAAAATCAGAAACAGAACTGGCCTCAAAGCTTTTTGCCTGGGGCGAGGGAGAGGCGGCAACATTTTTAATGAAATCCTGTCGTTTAAACACCGATTTATGGAATGGCCTTTTTTTGTCTACAGCCGACCAATATGTTTCTCCACCGAGTTCCAGTAATTTACCTTGGGTATTTTTTGAAATTAGTGAAACCCAAAAATTTGAAGAAGATAGATTATCTATCATTTATGAGTGGATTAAATCAGCACGCTTGAAAAAGAATATTTTTGCAAAGCGTTTTTCTGGTTTAGTTAAATTTACTGAGTCGGAACGGTTAGCAAAAGGTGTCCCATCGATATTTATAAGTTATTTGATTAATGCTGAAAAGTTTATGAATGAAATGGGTGATCAGCCAAATCGAATAGGCGAATCAATTTTGCTTACTGATGATACAAATTATGCGATTGAAGAAGACATTGTAAAAAGACCTTTCGATTTAAAGAATATTGAAAAGAATATTGATGAAATTTCATCTTCAGATGATTTTGAACCAACTCTTGTTAAGCCAAACTTTGACTGTGAGATTGTAAGAGAATATAGAGAAATGAACGCAGGAAACCCCAAGTTATTACAAGTTAGTAATCGAGATATTATTTTAAAATTAGGTTTAAAATTTGAACAAATGGGAGAAAATGTACTTGAGCAAATTCGCCTTAAAGATCCATTGTTTTTTAGGTATTATAATTCTCTCCTTGCCATCGAAGAATCTCCTTTGAATTAACTTATTTATTAAAAATTAGTTTCGATTGAATAAGAGTTAATGACTTATGGGGAATGAGTTGTCAAAAGTTTGAAAAAATTTCCGATAATAAATATGAAATACGGGAGAATTACTAATGAAATGGGAGAAGTACTTGATTACAGTTATCAATCAGGTGCAGAGAATAATCATTATGTGCTCATTATAGGGCATGGATTAGATGGAAACAAAGATACTCCTTTAATCCTAGAACTTTCTAATAAAGTATCTAATGAGGGAATGTCGGTTTTACGGTTTTCTTTTTCTGGAAATGGGAATTCTCAAGGGAAATTCACGGAAAGCACAATTTCAAAACGCATTATAGATTTGCAGGCGGTTATAACACGAGTTTGTGAGCAGGGTGGTCGTCCAATTTATCTTGGTCACGGAAGTGGTGCTACAGTGGGAACCATGGTAGGTGCGAAAGACACACGAATTCAATTGCTTGTTTCTCTCGCGGGTTTAGTTGAAACAAAGAAAATTTGTATCAATATTCTTAACCCTGAATCTGTAAATGAGAATAATCAACTACCTGAAAATTTAAAAGAGGACCTAAAAAAGATTAAAAGCGTATATTCACAATCGGCTGAAATCTTTATTCCTTGGCTTTTGATTCATGGTTCAGAAGACAAAATAGTACCAGTTACAGACTCTTCTTCTTTACTGTTAAATTTTGAAGAAACTCGACATTTAGTAGAGCTTCCTAATGCTGACCATTTCTTTTCGGGAGAAACTGTTTCTCAAGTTTCTGGAATTATAATTGACTGGCTTGGTAAAAAAATTCAACCAATTTAAAACTTAAATGAATCTAGTTACCCCTGGTGTGGGTGGTTGGGGAACCGGAAGAGTCATGTCCCAGTTATATTCTGATGGAAGGAGAGATTCCTTCGAGTTAAGAGCATCTTGGTAGCTTATTTTTTGTCCTGTGTAAGCTACCATTCTTCCAAGAATGGCTACCATGGTACTGTGTGCAGCCCTTTCTCCATCATTGAACGCTTTTCCACTTCGAATGGATGCAAAGAGTTCATCATGTTCGCTTTGATACATATCATTATTTTCGCCTCTAAATCTCCATGAATTATCACCAGCATCTATAAGGTGCCTATTTTTGGCTGAACAAAATCCTTTGCTTCCATAAAGTTCCAGTTCATAACTTCCAGCAGTGCCATTTTGCTGCCTTGAAAAGTGATAACCGCGAGTCCCATTTTCCCACTGATACGCAATCGCAAAATGATCATATATATTACCATATTTATCCATATCGTCGTAAACCTGCCTACCGCCCGAACCTTCAGCATGAATTGGTAATGCTTCTCCCATGGCCCATTGCATCATGTCTATGCAGTGAACAGCTTGCTCTACAATTGAATCTCCCGAAAGCCATAAATGGGCATTCCAATTTCTTGATTGAGCTTCCAGGTCACTCCATCCGCTTTCCCGTTTCTTTTTCCAAACTTCTCCACCATTGTAGGTGCTGTACATGGCATTAATATCACCAAGCGATCCGTCGAGTATTCTCCCAAATACTTGTTTTTTAGGTTGATGGTGTCTCCAGCAAAACCCAGACATAAAACTTAAGTTTTTAGCCTTAGCTTTTTTCGCAAGTTCGATTACTTTGCGTACACCTGGTGCATCCACCGCAACTGGTTTTTCAAAAAAACAGTGAACCCCTTTTTCTATTGCATATTCAAGATGTTGGGGACGGAAGGCTGGCGGAGTGGTTAAAATTACTACATCCACACCAGAGTCGATTACTTTTTTATAGGCATCAAATCCAGTAAATGTGGTTTCTTCAGTAACTTGATATTTATCTCTACCTCTTGCTTTAAGTATTCTGCTTCGAAGTTTGATTCTGTCTTCAAATAGGTCACCAATGGCGGTAAGGGCAACATTAGGGTCTGCGTTCATGGCTTGTGCCGCTGCACCACTACCTCGGCCGCCGATACCGACAAGACCTACTTTTATAACACTGTTATTTTTAGCAGCTTTCGCAATAAAAGGGGATGAAAGAAGAGTTCCAGCAGTGATTGTGGAGCTAGCTTTAACAAAATTTCGTCGTGAAGATGAATGAATCATAATAAACTTTAATTATATTTTCGGTTGTTTTTAAAGTGATTAATTGGAAAATATTAAATTTCTTTTTGCGAGGGAGGGTCGCGAAACGCGATAAAGAAGATCGCTAGAACAATACCAGCCATGCAAGCGGGGAAATACCACACTGCTTCCCAATTCATACCAGTTGAAATATTTTGTTTGGAGTTCCACCAGCCATTAAGTTCTCCACCAACAAACATTCCTGCACCCAAAGTTACAAACGCGATAAACCCTTGGGCACTTGAGCGGATATCACGAGGAGCAACTTTATCGACATACAACTGCCCGGTTACAAAAAAGAAGTCATAACATATACCATGAAAAATAACACCTAAATAAAGAAGAGCATGAGCTTGTGCGTCTGCATTCGCAAAAAGAATATACCTCAAAACCCAAAAGAGCATTCCAATCATAAGCATTTTTTTAACGCCAAGTTTTCGGAAGAAATAGGGAACAAGTAAAAGAAAGAAAATTTCCGAAACCTGGCCGAGTGCCATAACCCCTTCTGAATTGGCTACACCCATTTCCTTAAGAAATCCATTTGCGGACTGAAAATAAAAGGAAAGTGGAATGCAGGTTAAAAAGGAACAAAATATAAAAACAGCAAACGATCTGTCTTTCATAAGTCGAAATGCTTTAAGTCCAAGAATTTCACCAGCTGAAACAGCTTTTCCCTTCAACTTTGGCGGTGTGTGAGGCAGCGAGAATGCATAAAGACCAAGTGCAAAAGAAGCAAACGCACCAATTTTAAAAGTATCAGAGGTCATGGCAATTGAGGTCCATTCGTTGGGGGGAGGATTTCCACCTAGAAATGCAGGCCAAGAAAGTTTGTATATACCATTTTCAAAAAAACTGCTTCCAATTAAAATCCCAGATGCAATCCATCCAATCGTACCAAGAGTGCGGATGGGGGGAAATTCCCTTTGCGGATCTTTCATATTTTGAAAGGATAGTGAATTAGCTAACGCCAATGTAGGCATGTAAAAAATTAAGTGAAGTAATAAAAAGGGATAAAAGCTTTCCCAGTCACTGGCCTGACCGAGGAATAATAGGCACGCACCTCCCAATATATGAAGCCATCCATAAACTTTCTGCGTTGGAAAAAATCGATCCGCTACCATTCCAACGATAAAAGGAGAAATTATAGCAGCTACCCCAGTTGCTGCGTAAGCGGTTCCTCTTAGACTGGCTTCAATCTCTAAAGTTCCAAGAAATGTCCACATAGGCACATACCAAACTCCCCATATGAAGAATTGGAAAAACATCATAATGCAAAGGCGAGGAGTGAGGGAAAAGTTCATGATTCTGAACATCAACTCTATTCCTTCAATCCATCACTAATCAATGAATAAATTTTATTGATTAGTGATCTTACATTTGTGTGTGAAAGTATAAAATGAGATAAAAGCATAGTCATGCTACATATACATTTTCCTCCCATGTGTTTAAAAAATAAAATTAGAAAAAATGTGTTATTATATGTTTAATGGATAAATTTAGTTGAAAAAAGAAACCAAAAGGGTTTCCATTAAAAATCCTTACCTTTTGCCTTGTGCCCACATACTCCACTTCCAATCAATCAAGCTACTTTCAAGCCGTGGCTACAACGATTTGTAATCACCTATGAATAACAAGATTCTTTGCGTAGATGATGAGGATATGATCCTCAAAGGTTTTCAGTTGAACTTAAGAAAAGATTTTGAATTACACCTTGCCTCAAATGGAATAGAAGGCTTAGAGGTTTTTGATCGGGAAGGAGGGTTTTCAGTCGTCTTGTCTGATATGAGAATGCCTCAAATGGATGGTGCGACAATGCTGGGAGAAATTAAAAAAAGAGATCCTGAAGTTGTTACGGTTTTACTGACGGGACAGACAGATTTCGAATCTGCTATGTCCGCAGTAAATTCAGGCAGTGTTTTTCGAATGCTTGCAAAACCATGTCCTCCAGAGGATTTAATTAAAGTGTTGCACGCTAGTATCGAACAAAATGATCTAATTCGAAGCAAAAGAATTCTTTTGGATCAAACATTACGTGGTGCTGTAGATGCAATAGCCGAATCACTTTCTTTTGCAAAGCCATTGTTTTTTGGAAGAGCCCAGAGGGTTAGAAGGTTAGCAAATGAACTCGCCGAGATAATGGAAATTCCAAATAGTTGGAGAGTTGATGTTGCGAGTGTTTTTTCACAGATAGGATATATTTCTTTGCCTAATTCAGTCAGTGAAGATGTTTATCACAAAAGAAAACTTAACGCTGAAGTAAAGGAAATGGTTAAACAGCTCCCTGCTGATACACAAAAAGTGGTTGAGAAAATCCCGGGACTTGAGGATGTATGCAAAATTTTACATAAGGTTGATATACAGTACCGCTTTGAAGAGAACGATGCCACAGGAATAAGACTTTTAGCTTCTGTATTAAGGGTTGCACTTGATTTTGACTATTATGAGGAAATCGGGCACGAACGAACTATCATTCTTCAAACTCTCAAAAATCGGTCCAATGATTACGACCCAATCGTAACTGACGCATTGCAAAAATTGATGGATCTGGTTGAACAGAATTTTCGACTAGAAGAAGTTTCAATTAAGGATTTGCAAAAAGGAATGAGGTTAGCTGAAGACCTAAAAGTGGAAGGCGGTTTTTTAGTTGCGTCACAGGGTGCCGATGTCGACCGCCAACTGTTAAAAGTTATAAGAAACTATTCTTCCTGTTACGAAAAAAGTCCGTTTCCTCAAAAGATTCAAGTGAAGATTCCAAACGAGTCTGATTTTACAAAAATCGCATAAGGTGCAATGAAAGTAAGAACCCATGTTCTTATATTAATGCTGGTAACCTTTGGAGGATCTATAATTTTGGGAATACTTGGATTATATGCTTACAGTAACTATCGAGAAAATAGAGAAAGCATGGATTCTGCTACATCAAACCTTTTGAACCAAGGTACATTCTTTTTAGCAACCAGATTTTCAACATCTGTTACTGAGTACATTAACATTATGGGAGTTAGTAAAAATGATATTTACGATTCAACTGATGATCAAATTGTTTTAATCAAAGAGTCCTATAATAGATTTATTAATGCCTTTTCAGGTGATGAAGACTTTAGAAATAAATTAGCTAAATTAGAATTTTTTGATAGCTCGAACTTGACCAATGAAATAGTAAGCGGATCACTTGCCGAACAAGTCGAATTATTCGAAAGTAGTATCTATAATTGGAATCAACTTTCTATCGAAAGAAAAAAGTATACATCCGGTTACGGTCTCGCAAATAGGATAAAAAATGAGTTTGAAAAGAATTCCTTTGTTAATGTTAACCTATTCCAAAGTGCACAACTATTTTTAAGCGATAAAGAAAAATACAGTCAGAACTATCAGGATTTTAATTTAGAAAACAAAAGCAAATTACAATCTGCAGCAAAATCTTTAGATGAAAACCTGGAAAACCTGAGTGTTTTTTTAGAAAAACTCGATAGTGCAATTTCAATCATTCAAGACGAAATTAAAACAAACTTTGAAAATCAAAAAAACGAGCTCGAAGAAGATACAAATTTAATTCAATGGTTTTTAGTTATCATTTCGGTCGGTTACTTTTGCATCGTAATTTATATTGGCTTTACCACCTACAAAACTTTTGCAAGTCCAATTCAAAAATTAGAATTAGCTGCAAAAAATTCAATTGAATACAATAAACCATTTAAATTACGAGAGTCTGGACCGTATGAAATTCGTTCTTTAACAAGACGATTACAAGGATTGGTTATTGGCTTAGAACAAACTGTTCAAGAAAGAACAGAGCAATTACTTGCAAAAACAAAACATCTTGAAAACGAGATTATACAAAGAAAAGAATTAGAAACACAACTTGTGCACGCTCAAAAAATGGAAGCTGTTGGGCAACTAGCTTCGGGAATTGCACATGAAATAAATTCTCCATCTCAATTTGCGAATGACAATATTTTATTTCTTAAAGAAGCGGTAAGTGGATTTATTGCCAAATTAAGGGGGTCTGAATCCGCTCCAGACTTGAAGGAATTACAGTTTTTAGCAGAGAATGCACCTGATGCTGTTGACCAAGCTAGCGAAGGTATCAATAGAATTACAACAATTGTAAAATCGATGAAGAATTTTGCATATAAGGATGCGCAATCAGCTAAAAAACCAAGCGACCTTAACCAGGCAATTCGTTCAACTGTTGTAGTGGCAACCAATGAGTGGAAATATCACGCCGAATTAAACATGGCATTAGATGAGAGTTTACCATTCGTGCCCTGTAATATTGGTGAAATTAATCAGGTAGTTCTCAACCTTGTGGTTAATGGTGCTCATGCTATACGCGATCATTTTACCGGTGGCCAAAAAGGAAATTTGTTAATTTCAACTAAACATTACGAAGATGCAGGATGTGCCATTATAGCGATTAAAGATAACGGAGGTGGCATACCAAAAGAAGTAAGCAATCGAATTTTTGAACCCTTTTTTACAACTAAAGAGGTGGGTGTAGGAACTGGACAGGGTTTGGCCATTGCACACAATGTGATAACTAAATCTCACGGAGGTCAAATTTGGTTTGAAACAGAAGAGAGTAAGGGAACGACTTTTTTCATAAAGTTACCTATGGTTCAAAAAGAATCAAAATGAATTTCTTGATGAAAGAATTAAGTATTATTGGATATATTTTTATAACTTTTTTTCTCATTTCCTGCAGTGATGAAGAGCAAGCCCCTTCAAGTAACTTGGAATTACCCCATCTCTATCGAATAACAGAACAATTAAAGTCATTAAATCTAGAGCAAAAAAAGAAAATTGAAAGTATTGGGTTTGTTTTAGTAGAAGGTGGTGAGTTTACCATGGGTTCACCAGACAGTGAGATCAGGTTCCGAGAACCAAATGAAAGAGATGAAAATCAAAATAGAGTAAAAATCAGTGAAGATTTTTTTATGGGAAAGTTTGAAGTTTCTAACGAAGAGTGGGGTTTTATTATGAATGTCAATTATGAACCCGAGCGGGCAAAATATCCCAAGACCAGTGTATCCCATACATTGTCTATGTTATATTGTAAAACTATGACTAAAGAATTAAGAAAGATTGATGTAATTCCTCCCCATTTGGTTTGTCGCTTACCAACGGAAGCAGAGTGGGAGTATGCATGTAGAGCTGGAAATACCAAGGGTGTACATGGTTTCAAATTGCTCGAAGAAGACACTGGTAATGCAAAGGAAGATAGGTCGAAAGAAAAAAAATTCATGAATTCAATATCTCCTAATGATGTTAATTTCAACATGACCCATAGCAAACCGATGCTTATGTCGAATAATGTAAATGATTATTCATTCCCTCAATTTTCCCAAAATAAATGGGGTATCTACCATATGCATGGAAATGCCAAGGAGTGGTGTTACGATGTATATGAAAAAGGGATTGGGACAAGTGCGTTGGCTCACATGTCTAAGGAAGAGAGAGAAGTAGCTATTCTGACAGACCCGATCGGTGGATTGTACGGGCGTTACAGGGTGGTAAAAGGTGGAGGCTTTCTTTCCTCTGCATCAGACTGCCGTGCAGCAGCACGTGAAAAATTTGACGCATATAAAGAGAGTTATGAAATAGGTTTTAGGGTAGTGATAGGTTTACCTCTCAGGTAAAAAAAATATCTGAGGACAGTTTATCTAAGGCAAACTTTTCTGAGCAATTGAACTCGGAATTGCATAGACTGTTACACGGTCGACTCTGGCAATATTTATTCCAAGACACTTTCCGTAGATATTAAAAAGGGGAGCACCCATTGACTCTTTTGGCAAAGGAATATCATGTTGTAATATGATTGGAAAATTATCTTTACGTTTGGAAACAGCACCACTCATTTGCAGATTTCGATTAAACAGATCAAATGTGACGGACCTATGACCGAGTGTAACAAGAAATTTTTGTATTTTATCATCACGGTTCAAAGTAACACGTACCACATCTCCCGGATCTTTTTTACCAATAATTTTTATTAGTGCATCCTGATTCTTAACTCTTCTTTCGTCTGCGTGGGTAATAATATCCCCAGCTTTTAAACCTGCCCTGAAGCCTGCCGCATGAGGTACAACTTCGGAAATTTTAACACCTTTTGCACTGCTTGTGTCATTGGTTAAAAGTACACCCATTACTCCACCTTCTCTTCCAATCTCTCGGTCATTTCCGCTTTTTACTCCAATCCTGATTTCACTAAGTTTTGAATGAGCGGCAATGACCCAACTTCCTTCAGTCGCATTGTTTTCCAGCTCCCATTCGATGTATGGAAATGTTTTTCCTTCAGAAATCATTTTATACAAAGCAAGGTCGGACTCTTCATACCTCTTTTTGATTTTGAGATCATATTTTTCTCCTTCATAGGTTTCTGCAACTCTTGCCCCAACGCATGAACTTGCTTTGGTTAAAACATAGCCTTCCGGACTTACAATTCCACCGAGCGCGATGAGCTTATTATTTCTTAGTAAGCGAACAGTTGTTGTAAGTACAGCCTCCTTTGTCGTACCAAAAGCATTTTGAATATCAATGCCGTTGATTCTTTGATCGGGCGATAGGACTTTTGTTCCGTTGGAATCGTTATCCGAAAAACATTGGCAACTAAATGATAAAAATAAGAAGAAGATCAATTTCGCTCTCATTTATTTTCTTCCTTTGGTCTTTCCCCAAGAGTTACTTTTTCGGAAAGCGTATTTCCATCTCTTTGGAATTCTAATAATATGCTTTCATCAGGTTGTTTATTTGAAATCAAGATTGTTAACTCTTCTACTGAATCTAGTTTTTCACCGTCTACTGATAGGAGAAGATCATTTTTAATAAGACCTATACGGTCTGCGGCACTTCCTTTAATCACATTAAGAATATTTAATCCAGCATCGGTCTTTTCACATCCAACACCGAGGAATCCCATACCAACTAATTTATTGAATGTGAGTATTTCTCCGGTTCGATAAAACTCCCAGTTTGTATGAAAGCATTCAATGGGAACATGAAAGTTTTGATCAGATTTTTCAGATATTCTGCTGTGTATGGCGATTATCTCGCCGTCGAAATTAAATAACGGCCCACCAGAGTCCCCCCCTAATAGCCTACTATCTGATTGAAGTGTTTCATCAGTTTTTGCAATGACTCTACCGAGCCGAACAACAACTCCTCTCTTATCATCGTACCCTCCAGGGTGACCGATAGCAAAACACCAATCGCTCACCTTGGACTTATCCATGGGTGCAATTGGAGCGAATGGCCATTTCCCTTTGCGGGTAATTTTTAGCATACCGGCATCTGATATTTCTGACCCACCTAGACTAACAGCCGGTACCCTTTTTCCGTTTGGCAGACGTACATGCATTTTTTTCCCAGTCTTACCAATGACATGAGCCGCAGTGAGCACTAAGCCGTCTTCAGAAATAATGACACCACTACCTGCACCATCACCAGCTTCGATTGCCACCAATGACTTTTTAGCTTCCGGCAAAAGCAATTGTAGCCGGTGTTGGATAGTAAGAAGATCATTTTCATTTTTGGGAGACTGGTTGGTAAATGAATTTTCAACAATATCACCATAAAGGCGGGTAAAGTGAGCAAAAACAAAAACCAATAACAAATACTTATATGCCATTATTCCTAGAAATTGCTAAATGTGAAAACTTCAAACCGTTAAAAAGCTGGTTGATGAAACTTTTTTAAACTTTGCTTACGAACCCGTTTCGAAAGCGACTGATTTTCAGATCGATGATAAACTAAAAAAATAGGCTCATTTCCTGACATGTTTGATTCATTACCAGTCAATCGAATGAAGTTTGGTGAAATAAGTTTCTCAGTATTCGGAGAAACAATTAACAAGTCGGGTATGAGGTGCTGAACTTGACTTTGAGAAATTGAGATGAGTGTGTCCAATAATTGTTTTTGATCGGGAAGTAATAAATCTAATTGAATACCTTCCTTGGTTTTAAAATCAATGATGAATGAATCAATAAAATCATTATAAATATCTTCACAATATACAGAGAGTGTAGGGTTTGGGTTCCATTTGTCACCGCTTACCACAAATCTATTATTTTTTATAAAGTATTGCTGTCCGGTATCAGGTGCGTTGAGAAATCGAGCGAACTGAAAACTCAACTTGGGCTCTTCTGAAGTTTTAAGGATGTACGAGGATAGCAAAGAAGCTTCTTTTTCTAGCTCATCTATCATTGTGATCTTTAAGCCGTTTTGTTGTGCCGCCTGATAAGATAAAATTCCACAAGTAATACTTTTTGTTTTTAAGATGTTATTGACGAGTTCAGACTCGGATTCGAATAATATCATATCAAAACCTACAAGATCCTTAATGTTTTGGCCCGATGAAAACTCGAGATCAAAATACCCAAGTGAAATATTCTGATCATTAATATCAGCTAATTTACTAATGGTTATGTTAGAGTCAGGTAGGGTGGCAAAAACAAGTTTTTTTTTCGCAAGGGGAACCGAACTTATTATTCGGTTTAGATTTAGAACTTTTTCACTAATGGAATGTTCAGATGAAATAATGATGTGGTATGCGTTATCTTTTTGCAGGACCTCTCCGTTATCACTCCCTAGATTATCTTTAAAAACATCTAGGTTTATTTGTATATTGTATTCAGCTTTGAAGTTTTCGGCTGCTTCTACTAAAGGTTGTTGTAGTGAAACCTCACAAAGTATATTCAAAAAACGAAGTGGTTCCTCTTTATAATATACTTTATCCCACACGACCATCATCGAAGTTAAAACAAACATGGATAGCAAAGATAAAGTTATTCCCGTGTATTTCGGAGTTCTGAATGTTTTAATCTGGCTGGGGTCAAAAGGTTTCATTTTGTTCTACATGACAAATCTTTAAATCTTCGTTTGTGCTTAAACAATGAAATTACAAAAATTAATTAGAGGGTACCGGTAACGCTTATATTAAACTAAAATTGAGAATATCACATTTACGAATCCTGTAATAACAACGATAAAAGGAGCGGGTATTTTACGCGAGATTAACAAGACAAGTGAAATAATAAAACAGGCTATTTCTATTAGAGTCCAACTTATGTCTATTAAAATTCCTATAAATACTCCTGATACTAAACCACTTGCTACTGCATTTATACCTCGGAGTGCACGGTGCGCCCACGGTAAAGTTTTTAATTTTCCCCAAAATGGATGAACCAAGAAAAGAAGCAGGGTACCCGGAATAAAAATACCCCATCCGGCGATCATTGCACTGAGTAATTGATGGTTGATACCATTTTGCTGCTCGCACAATCCCCCCGCATACGCAGCAAATGAAAACATTGGACCTGGCAGTGCCTGAACCAAACCAAATCCGGCAAGAAATTCATCTTGGGTCAATAGAGCATTAGTATTCACAAGCTCACCTTGCATTATGGGAACCACCACCTGGCCTCCCCCAAATACTAAGTATCCGAACCGATAAAAGCGCTCAAAGGTTACCCAAAGAGAAT
>MDTB01069871.1_pt1 | contig 32737 bp, 33 predicted proteins | sample 811161 | NCBI WGS metagenome assembly MDTB01 (sample SAMN05326650, study PRJNA326480) | marine metagenome | isolation source: seawater | place: Mediterranean Sea | collected 2009 | reverse complement strand
CCAGAATTATTAAATTCTTTATTTAAATAACATTAGTAATATAAGTTAATATATGAATAAATCTCTTTTTGATTTGACTGGTAAAATTGTTGTAATCACAGGAGCCTGTGGACTGCTTGGCAGAAATCACGCCTTAGCAGTCGCTTCAGCGAATGGCATACCAGTTTTACTAGATTTAAAAAAAAATCAACTTAGTAATTTAGAAAAGGAAATTAAGCATAAGTTTGCAATTAAAAGTATTAGTTTGAAAGTAGACATTTCATCTGAAAAACAAATAAAAAATGCTTGTAAAATTATAGTTAATAAATGCGGTAAAATAGATGGCCTAATAAATAATGCTGCCAACAACCCTAAAATGGAAGATAAAAATAAAAAAAATTTTTCTAGAATTGAAAATTTTAGTATCAAACAATGGAATGCTGATATTAGTGTTGGATTAACAGGAGCTTTTATATGCGCAAAACACTTTGGTAATGAAATCTCAAAAAATAAAAATGGTGGAGTAATAATTAATATATCTTCTGACTTAGGCCTTGTGGCCCCTGATCAACGACTTTATCGTAAACTTAAAACATCAAAGTTAAATCAACCTGTAAAACCTATTACATACTCTGTAATTAAGTCAGGTATAATAGGTTTAACAAGATACTTATCAACGTACTGGAATGAAGAGAATATTAGATGTAATGTTTTGTGCCCAGGGCCAATTGAAAATAATCAACCTAAAGTTTTTTTAAAAAAATTAAAATCTAAAATACCACTCGCAAGATTGGCAGAAGAGCATGAATACCAAAGTACATTAATATGGATGCTAAGTGATGAAACATCCTATTTGAATGGAGCTGTTATTCCTGTTGACGGTGGTAGATCAGCCTGGTAACTAAATAATAAAGAGTAATTTGATAAATATGAATAAAGACAGCAATTTTGAAAAAGAAAATTATATTAAACTTCTTTATTCATCAAAAAAAAGACCCTTAACAGATTATCCTATAAGGTTAGCAAGATATATTCAGAGTAACTATTATTTATCTAATGGAAAATTTTTAGATATAGGTTGTGGACGGGGAGACATGCTAAAAGCGTTTAATGAAATAGGTTATGAGACATATGGAACCGATATATCACCAGTTTCTAAAGAATTAGTTCATCCTATACCATTCACAGTATGCGACTTAAGTAAAAATCAATTAGATTACCCAGATAATTCATTTGACTTTGTTTTTTCAAAGTCTGTTATTGAGCATTTAAGAGAACCAGAAAAACTTTTAAATGAAGCATACAGAATTTTAAAACCTGGAGGGAAATTTGTAGTCATGACACCTAGCTGGATGCATACTTATGCAGGAGCATTCTATTTAGATCATACTCATGTTAGTCCATTTATCCTTAACTCATTAAGAGATGCGATGTTATTAGCTAATTTTAGAAATGTTAGTTCAAAACATTTTTATCAGCTACCTTTTTTATGGAAAATGAAATTTTTGAAACCTTTTATATATATATTTTCAAAGTTACCTATTCCTTACGCACCACTTTATGATTCAAGACTACCTCAGCCAATAAATAGATTAGTTAGGTTCAGCAAAGAGTTAATGCTAATATCATGCGGCGAAAAGTAGACATTAAACTACTTTAATAAATTTATTTTGAAAATTTTTTCAAGTAATTCCCTAATTACTCCATCTCCACCTTTTACATTAAGCAGATAATTAGATATTCTTATTATTTCATCGTGACTATCTGAAGGACAAACCTTATATTTACAACATTTCATTGCATTATAATCATTCAAATCATTGCCGACATATAGGCAATTCGAAAAATCAATTCGATTTTTTTTAATATAGTTTTTTAAAAAAACCTCTTTGTTTGAAATATTGTTATAACATTCTAAGTTAAGTTTTTTTGCCCTATGCTTAACAACTTTATTTTTTTCAGTTGATAAAACAATCATCTTTACAGAAAGTCCGTGTAGAGCCTTTATTGCCATACCATCTGATCGATCACAAACTACAGTTTCTTTTCCGTCCTCACTCAAATATACTTTATTATTCGTAAAAACCCCATCAAAATCAAAAATAATCAAATGGATATTTTCTAAATTAATTTTATTCTTTTTTTTTTTTAAAAAATTAGACAATATTTTACTTAATTAATTACAAAACCAATATTGAGTTTGAAATTACTCGTGACTTTCAGCTCTTTTAATTTCAACATTCTTGATTCTATCAAATTTTACAAACTTATTATTTTTGATAAATTCATCATCAGGCATGTAAGGAAATTGATCATTAAGAGTTCTTTTCATTTCAAGTTTTGGTTCAATTAGAGTATTCTCAGCAAAAACTATTTCTACAACGGATCTCTTTTTTGGAATTTTAAATTTTCTAATTTCATCAAGAGTAGTCAATTTATGATATTCAATTCCATATGCCTCTGCAACTTTTTGTATATCTGGAACACTGTATCCATTATTGATACCAGTTGCGTGATATCTTGAGCTCATATAACTATCTTGAAATTGTTTTACAATTGCGTAACCTAAATCGTTCATTACAACGTTACATATATTTAAATTTAAGTTTGTCATAACTTGCAGCTCCGATGTTTGAACTTGAAAGCTACCATCTCCACTGAAACTTATAACTTGCTTATTTGGCTTAGATACAGCTGCACCAATCGCTGCAGGATGTGCATATCCTATAGGTCCAAAACCAGCAGCAGTAAATATAGTTTGAGTTGTTCTTAAAAAACTTTGATATACCCAGCACAAATGAGCTCCACAATCAACTGTAACAATAGCATCATTATCAATAATTTTTTGAAACTCCTGAATTGCTAAATAAGGTGAAAGAGATTTGTTTTCATTTGCAAATGTACTTATATCTTTACCAAAATATTGATTTTTTATGTCATTAATATAATCAATCCATTCATTCGAACAGGATGGTATTTTAATTTCTTTTATAAGTGAAATGACGTTCTTTAAGTTAGCATTTATAGTTAAATAATCATCATTATGATATTTTCTTAATTCTTCATTATCTACGTCAATTACTAGCTTTCTTGCAGCTGGAGCAAAACTAGCTGGATTTGAGGACCTTTGTCTATTATCTAATCTACTGCCTAAAACTAATATTGAGTCACAATTTTGAAGTATGAAGTTTGCGCCTCTATTTCCATAAACTCCAATATGTCCACAATAATTTGGGTTACTATGATCAAAAAAAGAAAATGCACTCCAGGAAGCAACAAAAGGAATATTATTATTATTAATCCATTCAATAGTTTCCATTTGAACTGATGCAAGACCTACTCCAGCACCAAAAAGCACTAATGGTCTTTTAGAATCTTTGAAGAAATCTTCTAATAATTTAGTTTCATTTAAATTTAAATTTAGTGGGTTAAGGTTATCATCAGAAAATCCAAACTCTTCAAACTCTCCAACCTCCATTTGCTGCAGATTCATAGGCACATCTATTAAAACAGGACCCATTCTACCAGTTGTTGCTAAATGATAAGCTTTTTCCAAATTAAATTTTAGCTCATGAGCACTGTTAACCTGTATTGAAAATTTAGTTACGGATTTGGACATCTTTACAATATCAATTTCTTGGTACCCAGCCTGTCTCAGTTGCGCATAACCGTACTTAGCACTTTCATTAACATTTACCTGACCAGTGATACAAAAACTTGGAATTGAGTCCACATATGAACATCCCAATCCTGATAATAAATTTACGGCTCCAGGACCACTTGTTGCCATACTTACACCAACTGTTCCTTCACTAGTTCTCCAAACTGTATCAGCAGCCATAGACGCTGTTTGTTCATGTTGAACACAAACGTATTCGGAATAATTTTTAATGCCAATCGCATCTACTACGAAAGCAACAGCTCCTCCTGTAACAAGAAAGATCTTATTCATCTTTTTTCTTTTAAGGAATTCTGCTATATATTCTGAACCATTCATATGTATTTTTTTTATAACAATTATTAGACTTAATTACAACATAAATTAAGATGCCGGGCTTTATAAAGTAAATATACAAATTATGCAGACATATTTAGATTTTATTTTAAAGAAAATTTCACCATTAAAGTCTCAATTTAAAAATAAATCTATCTTAGTCACAGGAGCAAGTGGGTTTATTGGTAAATGGATAATTCTTTTATTGTTAGAATTAAATACAAAATATAATTATGAAATTAAAATTTATTTTTTAACAAGAAATAAAAAAAAGTTTTTAAAACTTAATAAAGAATTTAATAAAAGTAATCAAATTATTTTTATCGAAAACAATATTTTAAATCTAGATATTAAAAAATATGATTTCAATTTTATATTTCATTTAGCTGGGGATCTTAATAAAAAAAACCACAATAAACTCTTACAATATGATGAAATTGTAACAGGATCGAAAATTGTATTTGACTATTCAAAAATAAATAACAAAGTAAAAATACTATTTCTTAGTTCAGGAGCTGTGTATGGTAATTTTGAAAAAAAAATTTATCATAAAAATTCTGATACTGTAGACTTTAATAAAGTATTACATAATACATATGCATATGGAAAGCTGTCAGCTGAAAATTACGCCAAATTTCTTCATAGTTTTAATAAATCTAAAATTAAAATTGCGAGATGTTTTACATTAGTAGGGCCATATCAAATGATTGGGAAGGGATTCGCTATAGTAGATTTTATATCTCTTGCAATAAAAGATAAAAATATCAAAATAAATTCGCCACTAAAAGTTTATAGAAGTTATATGTTCGTAGCAGATCTTATAATATGGTTAATTTTTATTTTATTAAAAGGCGAGGATGGAAAAGTCTATAATGTAGGGTCAGATAAGCCAATTCTTTTATTAGATCTAGCAAAAAAAATTGTAAAACTAACTAATTCAAAGTCCAAAGTTATTCCAAATAGAAAATCTTTAAATAATGAAAAGATTCAATTTTACATTCCTGATATTGAGGAAACAAAAAAAACTTTTAATCTTGATTTATGGACAGATATAGATCAATCAATAATTAGTATGGTTAATTCTATAAAATGAAGAATTTAAATATTGCAGCTTGGATGGACGATGATTTTTTAGAAGATATGCCTTTTAAAGAATTACTATCGCCTTCTGAGAGAATAGGAGATGGCCATCCTGATAATAGAGGCGATTGTTTTGCTGCTAACAGACTACTTTCTAAAAAATTGAATGAATTGGGTCATAAAATTCATACCCAAGATTTTTATATAGAAAGAAATATAGTTCCTGATTTAGTGATTTATTTTGATATACCCACAGTTAAAACAAAAGAGAGAATAAATTTTTGGCCAAACATAAAAAAAATTTTGATTATACAGGAGTGTGAAGTTATTAGACCAACAAATTGGATTGATAATACGAAAAAAAATTTTGATGTTATATTTACTTGGAATAATCAATTAGTTGATAATAAAAGTTTTTTTTGGTTTCCAACTATACATGGCTACAAGCAAACTGAGCTTCCGATTAAAACTGGAATAAGTCACAAAATTAAACTAGCAACACTTATTTCTTCAAATAAAGTTTCAACGCATAAATTAGAACTTTATTCAGAAAGAAAAAAAGTTATCGATTGGTATTATAAAAATGCATTTGATGATTTTGATCTATATGGTTATGACTGGGACAAAATAGTGATAAGAAAACCAAGGCCATTAAAAATTATAAATCGATTAAAAATTAAAAGAAAAAATTTTAAAATTGAATATAAGTTTTATAAGGGTGAGATTTTAGACAAGAGAAAAACTCTAGAAAAATACAAGTTTTGTTACGCTTTTGAAAATGCTATTGATATTGACGGATATATAACTGAAAAAATATTCGATTGTTTTATTGCTGGGACAATTCCAATATATTTAGGCTCTAATTCAATTAACAAATTAGTACCTGAAGATTGTTTTATTAATGCAAGAAATTTTAAAAGTATTGACCAAATACATTCTTATATTGATAGATTAAATGTAAATGAATATTTATGTATGCAAAACAATATAAGTGAATTTCTAAATACCGAAATATCAATGAACTTTACTGATGTAGGCTATGTAAATAAAATATTACCAAAAATTTTAGCTATTAGTAACGAAATAAAATGAACTATTATTATATAACAAGCTATGAACAAATAAATACTTTCCTATATTTAAAAGAACAAGACAGTAACGTTAAATGGAAACTTATAGTTGATAGTGATGATATAGAATCGCTATGCATTCAACTTAAATGGAATTACGATCGAATTTATCTCGAAAATATTGATCTCAAATTTACAAACTTTTTTAATTTTTTTTATTTATACAAACAAAAAAAATTAATCAATAAACAAATTAATATCATAATCAAAAAATATGTTAATGAGAAAATATTTTTCACAGTAAGGTGTGTTGGAGTATCTAGTCTCTACCTAATTTCAAATCTAGTTCTTAATAATAAAACTGTATATGTTGAAAACAGCATAAATAACGTTCATATTGAAACAAGTTTTGGTTATTTCAATCTTTATTTAAAAAAAATTATTTATAATATAATTTTTAAAATGGATCTAAAAATTCATACTCTTAATGGTGAAAAATGGATTTGTGCGTGTGAGAAGTTTTTTCAATTAAAAAATATTAAAAAAGTTGTGATTCAAAATGATATAAGTAAATTAATTTACAAATTAAAAATACCCAAAAAAAAAGATGAAGATAAAAAAATTTTTTTTATAATGGGACATTCAATAAGAGTTGATAGCAGTGTTTTTAATAAGCAGGATATCAACAAACTATATAAATTCATTATTAATAATCCAAATATTGTATTAAAGCCTCATCCAAATTCAGAAAAATATATTAACAATGAAAAGCCTATTAAATATTTTGGAAATAAGCTAGATGACAAGCTAAACGAAAAAATTTCATTACAAGATATTTATCTTCCAATTGAATTGATGAAAGATGAGATATCTATGTGTATTAGTCTAGGTTCAAGCGCACTTACTTCTATCTCAAGTTTTAATATTCCATCTATTTGTCTAATAGATTTACTTTCAAAATCAACAAGATGGGATTCAGAGAAATACAGAGAAAATTTGAAAAAAAAAAGTAATGGTAAAATAATTTTTGTTAAAAGTTACAATGAATTACAGAATTTAATTTCTAATCTTTGAAGATAAATTCCTTTAATTGATGTATAGAATATTTAAGCATGTCTTTTTTATTTATTTCGTGTTTATGCCATTCTACAATCATAGTTAAGGCATTTTTAAGATTATACTTAGGCTTCCACTTTAGTCTTTTTCTTGATTTAGAGGAATTTAGAAATAATAAATTTGCTTCCAGTAAATCCACTTTATTTGTAAAAATTGTTTTTTCTGATTTCCAAATTTTTAATAATTCTTTTGCTACCCATTCAACATTCTTACATTCTCTTGACTTTGGTCCAAAATTCCATGCTTCTGAATATGACCCTCCATACTTATAGAGCTTTTCAGATAAAATTATATATCCGTTAAGAAGATCAAATACGTGTTGCCAGGGTCTTACTGCTTTTGGGTTTCTTATATTTAATCGTTTGTTCATTGATAACGATTTTATTATGTCTGGGATTAACCTATCTTTACTCCAATCCCCACCACCAATTACATTTCCACCACGAACAGAAGCAATGCTAATCTTATGTTTTTTATATTTTTTAGGTGGTAAAAATGACTCTCTATAGGATTGAATCATTATTTCGGTAGAAGCTTTGCTACTGCTGTATATATCTTTTCCACCCAGTTCTGACGTTTCTTTAAAAGATTGTCCCTTTTCGTCATTCTTATAACACTTATCAGTTGTTACCATAATAATTGAGCATTTTTTGTCTATATTTTGCCTCGTAGCTTCAAGAATATTTAGAGATCCTAAAACATTTGTCTGATAGGTTTCTAATGGGATCTTATAAGAATCTAATACTAATGCCTGTGCTGCTAAGTGAAATATTATATCAGGTTTATGTTTCTTAATAATACGACTAACAGCCTTATAATCTCTTATATCACCCCTTAAACTTAATACTTTTGTGCTTACTTTTGCTTTATCATATAAATTTTTTTTTGTAGGTGGATTTAGTGAAAGTCCTATTACTTCTGCCCCTAGAAGATTTAGCCAAATACTAAGCCAGCTACCTTTAAAACCTGTATGACCCGTTACTAAAACTTTCTTATTTTTCCAAAATGATTTAGTCATCCCCATTTTTTCCAGGGAGCTTTATTACTTTGCCAAAGTGTGTCTAGGTAAATTTTATCCCTTAGTGTATCCATTGGCTGCCAAAATCCATTATGTTTAAATGATGATAGTTGTGATTTTTTTGCCAAAGTTTCTAGAGGATATTCTTCCCATACTGTTTTATCACTCTTAATTAATTTTATTACATTTGGTGATAAAACGAAAAAGCCACCATTAATTCGCGATCCATCACCCCCAGGTTTTTCTTTAAAGCTTGTAACTTTATTTTTGTCTATTTTAATATGCCCATATCTACCTGGTGGTAAAACAGAGGATAAAGTGGCTAAAGTTTTTTGTTTTTTATGAAATCTTATGAGTTCTCCAATATTAATGTCACTTAGTCCATCACCATATGTAAAACAAAAATCCTCATTTGAATCAAGAAATTTAGCAACTCTTTTGAGTCTTCCTCCGGTCATAGTATTTTCACCAGTATCGACTAAAGTAATTTTCCATGACTCATTTTTTTTATTAAGAACTTTTAATTTATTTTCACTTGAGTCAATTTCAATATCGCAGTCATGAAGATAATAATTAGCAAAATATTCTTTAATTATATAACCCCTGTATCCACAGCAAATAATAAAATCATTGATTCCGAAAAATGAGTATAATTTCATTATGTGCCAAATTATTGGCTTACCACCTATTTCAATCATTGGTTTTGGTTTATTGATTGTTTCTTCGCTTATTCTAGTTCCTCTGCCACCAGCTAAAATGATTGCTTTCATTTAAGATTCCTATATTTAATTAATAAAATGCTGTCTAATATAATATGATTACTTTACACAAACTATTTAATAGTTATAGTTTTTATGAGATCTTTTATAAATAAATTTAGTAGAAAAAATACATATAATAAAATTTCGTTAAAGTTAGCTATATTTCTTACTTTTTGTATTCCACCAGCTATAATTAGTGGACCATTTTTATCCGATCTGTTTGTATCAATTATTGCATTATTATTTCTTATTAAGTGTGTATCAAAATCTGAGTATTATTGGATAAAAAATGACATAATATTTATCCTAATCATATTCTATATATATATTCTTATTGGCTCCTTAAGCTCAGATTATATTTTGTTATCTCTTGAAAGTTCCTTATTTTATTTCCGATTTATATTATTTGCTGCAGCATTAGCTTGGTGGATTCTTCCAAATATGAAAAAGTCTAAAATACTTTTTTATTCTATTTTAATTTCCTATCTATTCGTTCTAATTGATGGTTTCATTCAATACTACACTGGTACAGACATATTTGGATACAAGCTTCAAGTTTATCATGTATCAGGACCATTTGGAGATGACTTAGTGTTAGGAAAATATTTAGCAATTTGGTCGGCTGTTGTAACTGGTATATTAATTTCAAAGCTTATATTTAAAAGAGAAAAATTACTATTGAGTATATTAGTTTTTATTACTGCAGATTTATTAATTTTTTTATCCGGTCAGAGAGTAGCTTTTTTTATGTTGTTGATGTCAACAAGTCTAATATTACTATTTTATAAAAAATATAAACTTTTAAGAATATCAACATTGGTACTTTCGTTAATTTTGGGTATATTGATTTTATCATTTAATAAAAATATACAGACCCAAATGATTGACAAAACAATAAATCAATTAACAATAAAAGAAGGCAAGTATTTTTTACAAGACGACTTTTATGGAGCTATATATATTACTGCATATAATATCTTTTTAGATAACCCTATTTTTGGAATAGGAGTAAAAAACTATCGTGAGGAATGTAAAAATGCCAAATACAGTGAAATAAGTGCAACGGAATCATTCTATCGATGCTCTACACATCCACATAATACTTATTTACAAATTCTAGCAGAGACAGGAATAATAGGGTTTTCAATTTTTTTTATTTTTGTCTTGCTAGTTATAAAAAGACTATTTCTATATATTTTTGTTTACTCAAGGAATGATAATATTTACTATATATTTCCTTTAATTGGACTGCTAACGATTTTATGGCCAATCATGCCAACCAATAGTTTTTTTAATAATTGGAGTAGTGTCAACTTTTTCTTTTTATTAGCTCTTTTACTAAATTGGGAAAAAAAATTTTTTATGAATTAATAATTAATTATATGTTTTTATGAGTGTTTATAAAGGTATTATTTTAGCAGGAGGCAGCGGATCAAGGCTCTATCCAATTACCAGAGCAGTATGTAAACAACTTTTGCCTGTTTATGATAAACCAATGATTTACTATCCATTATCAATTTTAATGCTTGCTGGTATTAAAAAAATTCTAATAATAACAACACCACATGATAAAAATTCTTTTGTAGGATTATTAGGCAATGGCTCACAATGGGGGATCGAAATAGAATATAAAGTTCAAGAAAATCCAAACGGATTAGCTGAAGCATTTATAATTGGTAAAGATTTCATTCAAAACTCAATGGTTGCGCTAATACTTGGTGATAATATTTTCTATGGCCAAGGCTTAGAAGAGTCTCTTTTGAAGGCCATTAAATTTAAAAGCGGTGCAACTATATATGGATATAAAGTAAGTAACCCCAGTGATTATGGCGTTGCTAAGATTGATAATAAAATGAATGTTATTTCAATAATGGAAAAACCAAAAATACCACATTCTAATATTGCAGTCACTGGTTTATATTTTTATGATAATGATGTTGTAAAAATAGCTCATAAAATAAAACCGTCAAAAAGAGGTGAATTAGAAATTACTAGTATTAACCAAGAGTATGTTAAAAATAAAAAGTTAAGATTAGAATTGCTTGGTAGAGGAACTGCATGGCTAGACATGGGAACTTATGATAATCTTTTATCAGCAGCTGAATTTATACAAACCATTGAAAAAAGACAAGGTCTTAAAATAGCTTCATTAGAAGAAATTGCTTTCTACAAAAAATACATATCTAAAAAAGACATTATAAAAATAGTATCAAGTATAAAAGGTTCAGAATATGCAAACTACTTGTTGTCAGTTATCAAATAAAAATTAAAATGAAAGTTATAGAAAAAATTTTTGATAAAGCTGTATTATTTGAACTAGACAAGCATTACGACGAAAGAGGATACTTTACTGAAATGTATTCTAGCAAAAATTATGGCGACTTCATCCCAACTAATTTTGTTCAAGATAATATTTCTTATTCAAAAAAAAATGTACTGAGAGGGTTACACTTTCAAATTGAAAATCCACAAGGAAAATTGATTTACCCCATTAAAGGTGAGATTTTCGACGTAATAGTTGATATTGACAAAAACTCAAAAACTTTTGGTCAATACTTTAGTATTTTATTATCTGCAGTCAACAATCTCCAGTTATGGGTACCTCCAGGTTTTGCTCATGGATTTTGTGTAACTAGCAATGATGCATTGATTATTTATAAGTGTACTGATTTTTATAATCCAAGAAGCGAAAAAACAATTATATGGAACGATAACGATCTAAATATTAAATGGCCTAATGACAAGTTTATTATATCAAAAAAGGATCGGATTGGAAAAAACTTTTCTGAAGTATTTTGATTTATAATTTAATTTCTATGAAAAAAATATTAATAACAGGAGGAGAAGGCCAACTCGCTTACGATTTAAATAATACTTTAGAATACCCGAAATTATCTTTAATTTCTCTAAATAAAAAAGAATTAGATATTACAGATAAAATGAAGCTTGTAAAAGTAGTCAAAAATATTAGTCCTGATTTAATTATAAATACTGCTGCATATACTAAAGTTGATGACGCAGAAAGTAATAAGAAAATTGCAATAAACACTAATTCTTTAGCTCCAAAAAATATAGCTTATTTATGCAATGAACTAGATATACCGCTAATCCATATTTCAACAGATTATGTTTTTGATGGAAAAAAACCTTCAATGTACTATGAAAATGATACACCCAATCCAATAAATTACTATGGTTTTTCAAAACTTGAAGGAGAAAAATATATAAGATCATTATTAAAGAAATATATAATAATAAGAGCAGGGTGGTTATTTGGTTTTAAGGGAAATAATTTTGTTAAAACAATATTAAAAATTTCTAAAAACAAAGAAATAAGAATTGTTGATGATCAATTTGGAGTACCAACTCCGACTGATTTATTTGCTAAGGATGTGTTACACATAAGTAATTATTTACTAAATAATGAAGAAGATAATTTGTACGGGACTTATCATTATACATGTAAACCAAGCACATCGTGGCATAATTTTGCAGAATATATTATAAATAGTTCCTATAAAAAAGGTCTTATAAATAATAAGCCTAAAGTAATACCCATTAAGACTACCCAGTATAATTTTATTGCCTCTAGGCCTAAAAATACCATACTAAATAGTGATAAGATTAATAAAAACTTTAATGTTATTTCTAGTGAATGGAAAATATATTTAAATAAACTCATAGATAAATTAAAAAATGAAAAATAATATCTTAATAACTGGCGCTGCAGGATTTATAGGTACAAACTTTGTTTATCATTGGTTAAAAAATAATCCAGAGGATAGAGTAGTTGGCTTAGATGCTCTAACTTATGCTGGAATTGAAAAAAATTTAGATAACGCAAAAACAGTTCCTAAATTTGAATTTATTAAATGCGATATTAACAATAGAAAGCAATTAAAAATAATTCTAAAAAAAAATGGTATAAATAAAGTTGTACACTTTGCAGCTGAGTCGCATGTAGATCGCTCAATTAAAGATCCGGAATTATTTTTAAAAACAAATATTTTAGGAACTTACAATCTTTTAAATTGCGCAAAAGAATATTGGCAAGAAAATCAGATTAATGATCATCATTTTCATCATATTTCTACAGATGAAGTTTATGGCGATCTTTCAATTAATGAGTCAGCATTTACAGAAAACAATCAGTACTTACCTAATTCACCATATGCCGCAAGTAAAGCGTCATCAGATCATGTTGTTAGAGCATTTAATAAAACTTTTTCAGTAAAAACAACAATTAGTAACTGCTCAAATAATTATGGCCCCTTTCAATTTCCTGAAAAATTAATACTAGTAATAATATTAAATATTTTAAACCAAAAAAAAATTCCAATATATGGTGATGGCCTAAATATACGTGACTGGCTTCATGTCTCTGACCACTGCAATGCTATTGAATTAATTATTAAGAATGGATTAAATGGTGAAACCTATAATATAGGTACTAATAATGAAGTAACAAATATAGACCTTGTTAAAAAAATATGCAAAATAGTTGATAGTAAAAATATTGGAATAGTGAATTCAAAAAAACTTATTTCCTATGTAAATGACAGGCTAGGTCACGATCGAAGATATGCAATTAATTCAAATAAAATAAAAAAAGACTTAGGTTTTAAAGCTTTAAAGTCCTTTGATGAGAGTCTTAAAGATACTGTTGAGTGGTATATAAATAATCAAAAATGGTGTACTGATATAATCAAATAATAAAATTGAAAATTCTAGTAAATCATATAATAAATTATTTATTATCTAAAATTTCATATAAAAAATATGAGTAAAAAATATATTAGAGTTCCATACGGACTAAGTGTTCATGGAAATGAAGAGATTAAAGCAGTTGTTAATGTTTTAAAAACATCAACGCAAATGGGTAAAAATGTTTCTATCTTTGAAAAAAAAATCTCAAAACTTTTTGATAAAAAATATGGACTAATGGTTAATTCTGGATCATCGGCATTAATGCTAGCTTTAGAGTCTTTAGAGCTGCCAGTGGGTAGTGAAGTTATTACCCCAGCACTCACATTCTCAACAACAGTTGGGTATATAGTTAGAAATAAGTTAGTTCCTGTTTTTGTAGATGTCAATGAAGGTACATATTGTATTAATGAAAATAAAATTGAAAATTTAATAAATAAAAAAACTAAAGCAATTTTAGCACCACATTTAATGGGTAATATTGTGAATTGGCAAAAACTTTACCCGATGCTTAAGAAAAAAAATATTAAAATTATTGAGGACTCGGCAGATACCCTAGGAGCTACATATAATGGAAAGTCAACAGGTCATTATGCAGACATAAGCATTACTAGTTTCTATGGATCACATATTATCAATTGTGCCGGAAATGGTGGTATGGTTTGTTTTAATGACAAAAAACTTTATACAAAAGCAAAATTACTTAGATCTTGGGGTAGAAGTTCATCTTTATTTGACGAAAAATCGGAAAAAATTGAAAATAGATTCAATATAAGTCTTGATGGAATTAGATATGATAAAAAATTTGTATTTGAGTCAATTGGTCATAACTTAGAGCCATCAGAATTAGGGGCTGCTTTTGGACTAGTTCAGCTTAAGAACCTGAAACAAAATTTAATTAAAAGAGAAGATAATTTTAATAAACATTCAATTTTTTTAAAAAAATATGAAGAATATTTTATTCTTCCTAAACAGCTACCAGGCTCTCGTTCAGGATGGTTGGCCTATCCAATAACAATCAAAGATGGTGCGCCTTTCAATAGAACCGAAATGCAAATATTTTTAGAAAAAAGAAACATTCAAACACGAGTAGTATTTACTGGAAATATTATTAGACAGCCTGGTTTTAGAGAGATAAAGATGAAAAAGGACAAAAATGGTTACCCCGAAGCTGACAAAGTTATGAGAAATGGAATTTTAATAGCATGTCATCATGGACTAACTAATCCGATGATTGAACATATACAAAAGTCAATTGATTTATTTATTTATAAATATACAAAATAATTAAACTTTTATTTTATAGTTGCCAATGTACAAAAAACAAGAAGAACTTGTCAGTATTTGTGTTCCAATATTTAATAGACAGAAGTTTCTTGTTGATACAATTAAGTCAATCCAGAATCAAACTTATAAAAATATTGAGATTATTTTAGTAGATAATAACTCAACAGATAGAAGTTATGAATTAATATTAGAAAGTTTTTCAAATTTTAAAAATGTATTTATTTATAAGAATGATGAAAATATTGGATACAATGAGAATTATAATAAGTGTATAGAATTAGCAAATGGTAAATATATTGGTATTTTTCATTCAGATGATATTTATGATACAGAAATTGTTAAAAAATCAATCGATTTGATTGAGTCAAATAAAGAAATTGGGTTTGTATGTTCATATGGAGAGAGAATTAATATAGATGGAAAAACAACTGGAATATATAAGATCCCAAAAAAATTATTAAATAAAAATAAGTTTGTATTTGGCTTTGAAGAAATATTTTTAACAATATTAGAGACTGGAAATGTAATTACTACTTCCACAGTTATTGCAAAAAAAGAAATCTATAGTGAAATTGGTAATTTTGATGATGCATACAAAGCTGCAGCAGATTATGATTTATGGCTAAGGATATTGAGAAAATATAAACTTGGTTTAGTAAATGAAAAATTAGTGAAATGGCGAGAACATAAAGATCAAATTTCCGAAAATACAATAAGAAAATGGAACAATGAACCTCCAGAATTTAAAGTTTATGAAAAATTTTCTTTATATTTAGACAGCTCAAAATCCAGGTATCTAAAAAAATATAAGTCTAAAAGACTAATCTTTAACTCGTTATATTTAAATTCAAATAAAGAATTTGCTCAAAGTGACAAAATACTTAATAGTATATCAATTAATGATTTAAGTATAAAATTAATCTTAATCAAATTCTTATTGACTATATCAAATAAAATAAATTTACCAATTTATTTAGTTGTCAAAAATATATTGAGTTTTTTCAATAATCTGAAAATTAAATTTAATTATACTTTTAAAAAATTATTTTATTTAGACTTTTGGCAAATAGGTATAATTGATTGTGATATAAAATATTTATTTGAAAATAATAAAATTGATTTCAATAAGATTAAAATTGTCAACCAACCATCAAAAAATAGATATTCTTTTTTAGCTGATCCATTCTTTTTTTATAATAAAGATGGTTTATTTATTTTAGCAGAAAAATTTAATTACTTTATTAGTAGTGGATTTATTTCTATTTATGAACTTAAAAATAATACAATGATATATCTAAAAAATTTAAAAAAAGAAAAGAACTTTCATTATTCTTATCCATATACCTTTTTTGATAACAATAAAAAATTTTTTATACCCGAGTGCTTTCAAAAAAATAATATAAGTATCTATGAATTAAGCACCAATTTAGAGATTATTAATGAAAAAGTTTTAATAGAAAATTTTAAAGGTGTCGATTCATCGATTGTTAAAATAGATAATAGATATTGGCTTTTTTCAACAAAATATTCATCTTCTAACAAAACTGACTTACATATATGGTACGCTGATTGTTTATTTGGAAAATGGCATGCACATGACAAAAATCCTATAAAATCCTCGACTAATCGAACTCGCAGTGCAGGTAGAATTTTTTATCTGAATAATAAAATATATAGACCTACTCAGAATAATACACATTCTTATGGAAACTCAATTTTTATTAATGAAATTATAAAAATTGAAAAAAATATATTTATCGAAGACAAAAAATTTGAAGTTTTACCACCTAATGAATATGCTGGTATTCACAATTTAGATGTAATTGAAGGTAAAATATTGTTAGACTTAAAACTAAATAAGTTCAGGTTATTTGCAATTTTTTTTAAAATATTTCAGAGAATTAAGCTTAAAATATGAAGAATACCAGAATATACATTGCAGGACATGAGGGCATGGTAGGCTCAAGTATATATGATGAATTAAGTGAAGATAAATTTACAAATATTTTAACTGCAACTCATTCAGAGTTAGATTTAACCAGGCAGCTAGATGTAGAAAAGTTTATTAAAAAAAATAAACCTGAAATAGTTATTATAGCTGCAGCAAAAGTTGGTGGAATACTTGCAAATGATAATTTTTCAGCTGAATTTATTTATCAGAATATTATGATTGCTATTAATATTATTAATTCTTGTTTTGTAGCTGGTATCAATAAAATAATTTATTTAGGCAGTTCATGTATATATCCAAAATTTACTGACCAACCCGTTTCTGAAGATAAATTACTAACGGGAAAAGTTGAGCCAACCAATGAGGCTTATGCAATTGCAAAGATTGCTGGAATAAAACTTTGTCAATTTTATAATAAGCAGTATGGAACTAACTATATAACACTAATGCCAACTAATACTTATGGCCCTAAAGATAATTTTAATCTAGAAAATGGACATGTAATATCTGCTTTGATTAATAAATTTCACCATGCCAAAATTAATTCACTGACCCATATCGATGTTTGGGGAAGTGGTAATCAAAGTAGAGAATTTATTTATGTCAAGGATATTGCTACGTCAATTAATTATATTTTAAAGAAAATGATTCAAAATGATATTCAAGATATTATTCATAAGGGTTTAATTAATATTGGAACATCAGAAGAGGTTACAATTAAACATCTAGCTTATTTAATAAAAGATACTGTTAAGTTTGATGGAGATATTTATTTTGATCAGTCAAAGCCTGATGGTACTATTCGTCGAGTTCTTAATTCAAGAATAATAAACGAATTAGGTTGGAAACCATCATATAATTTAAAAGAGGGTTTGAGATTGACGTATGAATGGTACTTAGAATCAGTAAACAGTAGAAAAAATTAGTCTATAAAACTTTATATTTTTGATATACCATCAATTACTTAAATATAAACCTAAAAAAATCTAGCTAAATGAGAAATAAAGTTTTGATAACAGGTATAACTGGCATGGTGGGTTCTCATTTGCTAGATCTATTATTAAAGAAAACTAATTGGAAAATTTACGGAGTATGCAGGTGGCGAAGTCCTTTAGATAATGTAAGTCATCATTTAAATTTAGCTAATAAAAAAACAAGGCTGCATTTTGAGTATTCTGATTTGTGTGATCCACTTTCAATTTATAGTTTAATAGAAAGAATAAGACCAGATTATATATTTCACTTAGCTGCGCAAAGCTATCCTCAAACAAGTTTTGAATCTCCAGATTTAACTCTTGATACTAATATAAATGGAACATTAAGGATTTTAGAGAGTGTAAGAAAATTAAAACTAAAAAAAACATTAATACATATTTGTTCCTCATCTGAAGTATTTGGCAGAGTATCAAAAGATTATTTACCAATTAAAGAAGACTGCCCTTATCATCCAGCATCACCATATGCGATTTCAAAAGTTGGAACAGACTTACTTGCAAAGTACTATTATGAAGCTTTTGGATTAAAAGTTTTAACTACAAGAATGTTTACACATACCGGACCTAGACGAGGAGATGTATTTGCAGAGTCAAGTTTTGCAAAACAAATTGCATTAATTGAAAAAAAATTAGTACCACCAATTATTAGGGTTGGAAATTTAGACTCCGTAAGAACTTTTGCTGATGTAAGAGATGCAGTTAATGCTTATTATTTACTATTAACTAAAAGTCCAAAGTCTGGAGAATTTTACAATATTGGTGGTACATATACTTGTACAGTAGGAGAAATGTTAGAGTACTTAATCTCAATTTCTAAGGTAAAAAATATAAAAGTTAAAACTGATAAAGCTAGATTAAGACCAATAGATGCAGATTTACAAATACCGGATATAAGTAAGTTTAAGAGAGACACTGGGTGGAAAATAAATTATAAGTTTGAAACTACAATGTTAGACTTGTTAAATTATTGGCGTGAAAAGGTCAAAAAAAATGGTGCTCAACTTGATAGATAGAAAAAAAAAAATTGATAAGCTAATTAACTTTGAACATAAAGTTAAAAAAATTTATGAATCTGGATTAATTAAAGCTCCTATCCATCTCTCCGGTGGCAATGAAGAACAATTAATTAAAATATTTTCAAAAATTAGAAGAACCGATTGGGTCTTTTCAACTTGGAGAAATCATTATCATGCTTTACTTCATGGTATTTCAGAAAAATGGCTTTTTAATGAAATAGTTGAAGGAAGAAGTATGGGGATTATCTCAAAAAAACATAACTTCTATTCTTCAGCTATAGTTGCAGGTATATTGCCAATTGCTTTAGGAGTAGCCATGGCAAATAAAAGAAAAAAAAATAAAACCCAAGTTTGGGTCTTTATTGGAGATATGACATATGAAACTGGAGTATTTCATGAGGTTTATAAGTATTCCAAAAATAATAAATTAAATATGAAGTTTGTGGTTGAAGATAACGGCTTAAGCACAAACTCACCAACTGATAAAACTTGGATTAAAAAAACAAAGCCTTATAAAGATATAATCTATTATAAGTATAAAAGAAGATTTCCTCATCATGGAACTGGAAGTTGGATTTTATTTTAAAAGTTCTTATGAGAAAAATTTCTACAACATACAGAAGCGAATTAATAAGGTCAATGGAGTATCTAGCAAAAGATAAGAAAACAATATTCTTAGGTCAATCAGTTATATATTCAGGTAATGCAATTTACAATACTCTTCAAACTATTAAAAATTCAAGAAAAATTGAGATGCCAGTATTTGAAGAAGTACAAATGGGTCTTTCTATTGGAATGGCGATGAACGGCTTTATACCAGTAAGTTGTTATCCTAGGTTTGACTTTTTAATATTGGCAATGAATCAATTATTTAATCACTTAGACAAAATGCAATTTATGTCTAAGGGGCAATTTAAACCAAGAGTTATAATAAGAACATCAATTGGTTCAAAAAAACCTTTAAATGGAGGCGTACAGCATACACAAAACTACACCAAAGTTTTTAAGAGTATTTCAACAGAGCTTGATGTATTATTATTAAATAAAAAAAATCAAATATTTCCTGCATATAAAAAAGCCTTAACGAGAAAAGATAGTCGATCTACATTATTAGTTGAATTTGGAGATTTTTATAATAAAAAATAAAACTATGAATAAAGATCTAAAAAATTTAAAAAATATTATAGAAGATTATTGTTCAAAAAATATTGATACTTCATTCAAAGTAGACAATCCAAAAATAAAACTTCACGAAACAACATTTGGTGCAGAGGAAATTTTTGCTGCAACAGAGGTTATGATGAGTACTAATGTAACAATGGGAAAAAAAGTACTTAACTTTGAAAATGAATTTTCGAAAAAATTTGATATTAAAAATAGTGTTATGAATAACTCAGGATCCTCTGCAAATCTATTAGCAGTTGCTGCTTTATGCAATCCAGAGTTTAAAAATTATATGCAACCTGGTGATGAAGTAATTGTACCTGCTTTATCATGGTCTACTACTGTATGGCCCTTGATTCAACATGGTCTTATTCCAGTAATCATTGATATAGATCCCAAAACCCTTAACATTGATGTAAATTTAATTGAAAAATCTATCACTAAAAAAACAAGAGCAATAATGCCTGTTCATTGCTATGGAAATCCCTGTGACTTAAAAACACTGCAAGACATATGTAAAAATAATAATTTATTTTTAATTGAAGACAGTTGTGAATCTCTTGGAGCTAAATATGAAGGCAAATATTTAGGTACTTTTGGCGATGTAGGCACGTATAGTTTTTATTTTTCACACCATATGACAACATTTGAGGGAGGTATATCAATTTCAAATAACGATGAACTTTCAGAAATAATGAGAACGCTTAGGGCACATGGTTGGCTTCGTGAAGTGCATAATAAAGAGACTGTTCAGAGTTATGCAAAAAAATATCCTGAATTTGATCCTAGATTTCTATTCTCAAATATTGGTTACAATCTCAGACCTACTGAAATGGCAGGAGTTGTAGGTAGTATTCAATTGAAAAAACTTGACCAGTTTGTTACTTCAAGGCGTATTAGTGCAGATTATTTAAAAAAATTATTTTTAAGCTATAGTGATTTATTTTCAGTTCAAAATGAGACTAAAAATGCTTACCATTCATGGTTTGGATTTCCGATTACGATTAATAAAAATGCTAATTTTTGTGTAAAGAAAATTAGAGATTTTTTTGAAGAAAACAGTATTGAAACAAGACCAATCATTTGTGGAAATATTTCAAAGCAGCCCGCTATGAAAAAATATAAACATAGGGTTTCAGGTGATCTTCAATATTCAAATAATATAATGAATAATGGTTTTGCAATTGCCTGTCATCAATCTTTGTGTAGTGAATCTTTGAAATATGTTGAGACAACTTTAAAAAAATTTGTAGAATTAAACTATTAATTTTTATGTCTCTTTTTAAAAATAAAAACGTACTTGTGACTGGAGGAACTGGGTTGATAGGAACTCCCTTAGTAGAAGAACTTGATAAATTAGGCGCCAATATTAGGGTTGTATCTCTAGACAAGCCCCCTTCTGAAAAAAATAATATTGAATATATAAATAAAGACCTAAGAATATTTGATAATTGTTTAGATGTTTGTAAGGATATGTTTGCAGTGTTTAGTTTGGCTGGTGTTAAAGGGTCGCCTGCGATGACTTCACAAAGACCTGCAAGTTTTTTTGTTCCAACAATAACGTTTAGTATAAATATGATGGAAGCAGCAAGAAGATGTGGTGTTGAACGTTACTTATTTACTAGTAGTATAGGTGTTTATGCTCCATCAGAAATATTTTATGAAGATAGTGTATGGGAGACCTTCCCATCTCCAAATGATCGTTTTGCAGGATGGGCAAAAAGAATGGGTGAGCTGCAGGCTGAAGCTTATGCAATTGAGTATAATTGGGATAAAATATCAATAGTAAGACCTGCTAATGTCTATGGACCAAAAGATAATTTCGATCCAAATAATGCAATGGTAATACCCTCACTTATAAGAAGAATATTTGATGGTGAAAATCCATTAGTTGTTTGGGGAGATGGTTCTCCAATTAGAGATTTTATCTATGCTCGAGACGTTGCTATGGGTATGATTAAAGTTATGGAAAAAGGATACAATAAGCCAGTAAATTTAGGTAGTGGAAAAGAAACTTCTATCAAAGAAATTGTTGAAATAATAAAAAAATTAGTTGGAAATGATTTAAAAATTGAGTGGGATATATCAAAACCAAGTGGAGATAAAAAAAGATTAATGGATACTTCTCGACAAAATGAAATAGGCGCTATGCATAAAACAACTTTAGAACAAGGGATTAAAGAAACAATTGAATGGTATAAAAAAAATAAAGCGTCAATTTCAGATAGATATAACCCTTTTACTGAAAAAGATTTACAACCAGAGAAGTAATTGTATGAGTAATATAATTATATCTGGCACTTCATCTGGCCTAGGACGTTTTTTAAAAGAAAATTTAGACTCATATAGTTATAAGAGGAACGATTTAAATGCTAGCATACCAAAGTCTAAAAATAATATAATCATTCACACAGCCTTTAATTCAAGTAAAATTGTAAAAGAAAAAGATATACCTAGTTACATAGATGATAATATTAATTTAATTAATAAATTATTAGAAATACCTCACAAAAAAATAATTTTTATATCGTCTGTAGATGTTTATCCAACAAACAACCATCTACATGAAGAAAAAAATAAATTATTTCTAGAGAGTAATAAATCAATTTATAGTCTTTCTAAACTGATAGCAGAGAATTTAATAAGAAAAAAAAATAAAAATAATATTATACTAAGGGTTTCAGGAATGCTTGGTCCTTACATGAGAGATAATGCTTTTATTAAAATATTAAAAAATTCAAAAGGCTTAGGTTATAAAAATCTTACTTTAAATCAAACTTCATCATTTAATTATGTTCTTCAATCAGATATTTTAATTTTGATACAGCGCCTTATTAAAAATAACGATACTGGTACATATAATATAACTTCAAACACAAATATAAAATTAGAACAAATTGCTGCACATCTTCACTCCAATATAAAATTTGGTAATTATGTATATAATGTTGGAAAAAATTCTAATCGAAGAGTTGTAAGAAAATATAGATTATTTGATAAAACATCATTACAAGTTATTAAGGAGTATTTGAAAAAATATGGCTAAAAGTAAAACAAGAATTATAATATGTGGAGCTACTGGCTTTATAGGAAGAAATATTCTAGAAAACTTTGCTAAAAATAGAAGTTACAATATTGTGGCAGTTTATAATAAAAGACCAAAATTTTTTGTCAAAAATGTCAAATGGAAGAAAGTTGACCTCTTAGATACCACTGCAATAAAAAAACTATTTTTAAAAAATGATATAGTTATCCAAGCTGCAGCTACCACATCAGGATCAAAAGACATTGTAAATATGCCGTTCATTCACGTAACCGATAATGCAGTGATGAATTCGCTAATTCTAAGAGCTGGGTATGAAAAAAAAATTAGTAAATTAATTTTTTTTAGTTGCACAGTAATGTATCAATCATCGAAAAGAAAATTAAAGGAAATAGATTTCGATGCAAATGAAAATATTCATCCTAATTATTTTGGTGTTGGCTGGACAAAAGTATATATTGAAAAAATGTGTCAATTTTATTCTAGGCTTGGAGATACAAAGTACACTGTCATTAGGCATTCAAATATTTATGGTGAGCATGATAAATATGATCTTAAAAAATCTCATGTTTTTGGAGCTTCAATTACCAAGGTGATGAAAGCAAGAAATGAGGTTGTTATATGGGGCAAGGGTTTAGAAAAAAGAGACCTATTATATGTTGGAGATTTAGTTGATTTTGTTAACAAATCTATTAAGTATCAAAAAAATAAATTTGAGTTGGTAAATGTTGGTTTGGGTAAAGCAATAAGCATCAAAGACTTAGTGAATTTAATCGTTAAAAAGTCAGGTAAAAAACTTGAGATAAAACACGACTTGTCACAACCATCAATACCAACTTATTTATCGCTGAATATAGATAAAGCAAGAAAAGTTTTTAAATGGAAGCCGAGCACCTCTATTGAGAGTGGTATAATTAAATCAATTTACTGGTGGAAATTAAATTTAAAAAAAAGAAATTTATGATTATAAGCAGAACTCCATTTAGGATATCTTTTTTTGGCGGTGGATCAGATTATCCAATTTGGTACAACAATAACGGTGGTCAAGTGTTAAGCACAACCATTAATAAGTACTGCTATATAAATGTAAGGTATCTCCCAAAATTTTTTAATTATAAGTATAGAATAAGATATTACAAAACAGAAGAGGCAAATAAAATATCTGATATTGAACATCCAGTTGTTAGAGAAGCATTAAAATATTTCTCAATTAAAGATGGTATTGAACTAGTACACAATGCTGATCTTCCTGCACGATCAGGCTTAGGTTCAAGTTCAACATTCTCAGTAGGTTTAATAAATACTTTTCATAATCTTAAAAAAAATATTCCTTCTAAAAGGATTCTTGCAAATAATGCGTTAGAATTAGAACAAGAAATAATAAAAGAAAATGTTGGTTCGCAGGATCAAATAGCAGCAGCGTTTGGTGGGTTTAATAATATAAAATTTAGTAAAAATAACTTTCAAGTGAATCAATTGCCTTTATCTCAAAAATCAATCAAAAAACTAGAAAGTAATTTAATGTTGTATTTTACAGGTTTTCAAAGATCAGCAAGTGATATTGCCTTAAAACAAATAGAACGTATAAAGAAAAATAAAATTGATCTTTCAAATTCAGTAAACTTAGTTGACGAAGCAATAGATATCCTTCTAAAAGATAAAAATATAGATGACTTTGGAAAATTGCTAGATGAACAGTGGAAGATAAAACAAAAATACTCTAATCAAATTTCAAATATAAATATCAATAAAATTTATAAATCTGCAATGAAAGCGGGTGCTATTGGAGGAAAATTATTAGGAGCCGGTGGTGGTGGTTTTATGCTTTTTTACGTCACAAAAAAAAATCAGCCAACAGTCAGACAGACACTAAATAAATTACTTCATGTTCCTTTTGAATTTGAAAACAATGGTAGTCAAATAGTTTATTATTCAAACCAGTAATTATGAAAAAGGACTTTGCAATCTTTTCAAATATCCAAGATTGTATTGATGAGTGGAGTTATTTAGAAAAAAGATGTGAAACAGATATTTTTCAAAATTACAATTGGATTAAGGGGTGGATTGAAAATGAAATAGACCTTAAATGCTCTAAACTTTTTATTATGGTTTTCTACCGTCATGGCAATCCTTTCTTTTTAGCTCCTTTGTATATTGTAAGACAGTATTTCTACTCTGAATTAAGATATATGGGTGATCCATTGAATGACTATAATCAGCCTATAATTGATCAAAATGCAAATATATCGTGGGAATTAAGCAATAGTATTTGGAAAAAAATATTTAAGGAGTCTAATTGTGATCTGATAAATTTAAGCAGGGAAAAAAATAATTTATCTAAATTTGCATCAGAGAGTTTGTTAAATGGATATTATAATGACGTTTTATTTGATTGGGATATATTTTACAAAAATAAAAAATCAAAAAAATCAAGGTATAATCTAAATAGACAGGAAAAATTGCTGGCAAGGGCAGGAGATTTAAAATATCGTATAATTGATGATAATGACATAACTCACTTTTTGAAAAAGATGATTGAGTTTAAATCGGCTTTTTATAAAAGAAATAAAATTAAAAATATTTTTATATCAAATAAATTTAAAAAAAATTTTATAAATTTTTGCAACTTTCTTAATATAAATAAATTACTGAGTGTTTACTGCCTATATCTAAATAATGATATAATAGCAATTCATGTAGGATATAAGTATAATAAAATGTATTATTATATTTTTCCTTCGTATGATAATAATTACAAAGAATACTCTCCTGGAATTTTATTACAAAAATTTATAATGAAAGATGTTTTCTCTAATAACTTTAATAAATTTGATTTTACTGTTGGTAATGAAGAATATAAGTTGTCATGGTCAAACAATAAAGTTACTTTATTTGAAACAGTGAAATTTATGAGTACAAAGGGTTTAGTTGTGTATTTATTTATTTTGTTTAAAAAATATTTTAAAAAATTTTTGTGATAGTGGTTGTAGAAAATAAAAGAAATCAATATTTAATATTTTTTGTAGTATTATTATTTTTTTTACCAAGAATAAATTTAGTTTCAATTGGTTCCGGCCATACAGCTGGTTTAAGAATAGATGACATAATTCTTTTTTTAGCCTTCATTTCAATTATACTAAAAAGTGTATTATTTAAACTTAAAACAGATAGATCGCATATATATTTTTTCTCTTTTGTTTTTCTTTTATTTATCTCTTTTTTTTTAAACTTTACTCTTCCAGAAACATATCTTGGTAGTCCAAGTATACTATACCCACTTAGATATATAGAATATTTTATTTTTTTCGTTGTAGGTACAATGATCAGTAACGAAAATAATTTCTTAAAAATAATTTTTTATATATCTATATATCAAATATCTATAATTTTATTTCAATATTATGGAATTTTGCCCGCTTTTACCTCAACAGATGGCATATCATATAATATTGCTGCAGGTACAACAGGTGGGCCATGGGAGGTTTCTATAGTTTTAGCTCTATGTTATGCAATATATATTAATCATTTTAGTAAGCTAAGGTATTCATTATATTTTATATTAATATCTTTAATATTAAGTTTTAATTATATTTATATTCTTGGAAGCAGATCTTCAACTTTTGCTTTCGTAGTTTTGTTTTCAATTGCTATTTTTTTAATAATTAAAAATTTTTGTCATAAAAATTTTCTAAGAAAAATGACGGTAGCTTTTTTAATATTTTTATCGTCTATAACTTTTTTTACTTTTAATTCTATCTCAAAAAATAATGAAAATATCATACTGTATAATGACTGCGAATACTCAATTGAACAAATTAATTGTAATAAAAATATTTTACAAAGCAGGTCAAGCAATTTACTAAAAGTAGATAATTATTATTTATTAGTCGATTTTTATAAGTTTGTAAGACAAAATGTACATCAAGATAAGATTCCTATAGGTAAGTTATACAATAATGAATTGAGTTCAGGAAAAAGAGAGAATCTATCCTTCTCAAAAACTCAAAATGTTGATTTAAGTTGGTTAATGCGTATGGAAAAATGGGTATACGGTATATCTCTTTGGCAAGATAGACTTCCGTTATCATTTTTTTTTGGAATTGGCCCAGGAACTACAGGTCCTTCGTTTGATGGAAACTGGATTAGGTTATTGGTTGAAAATGGTATAATAGCATTAATACTGATTATTTTATTATTCATGTACGCAATAAAAACAAACTTATACAATTTTTTGCCGATAATAGTTATGTCAATTAGTATGATCTTTATTGATGCATTTATGGCTTACAAGAGTGTATCGCTTTTTCTTTTTATATTAGGCTATTATATTTTTTCAAAAAAAAATAATTATAAAAATAGATGAAAGTAATAATTTTAAATGATTACGCATATGTTGAAGGTGGAGCAAGCAATATTGCTATAAATAGTGCAATATTACTATCAATAAGTCACGAGGTAGTTTTTTTCTCACCTGTTGGACCAATAGACCCTAGATTAAATAAAGCAAATATAAAAGTTATTTGTCTAAATGAAAAAGATTTAGTAAAAAAAAATGTAGTGTCAAGTTTCTTATCAGGTCTTTGGAACTCTAAATCAAAAAATACTCTTAATCATTATATAGAGACTCTTAATAATGAAGATATAAATATATTTATTCATTCTTGGACTAAAAACCTAAGTCCATCAATTTTTAAAGTATTATTAAAAAAAAATATAAAAACTTTTTTAGTAAATCATGATTATTTCTCTATCTGTCCAAACGGTGGATTTTATTTTTTTAAACAGAAAAAAAAATGTAAGTTGAAGCCACTTTCTAGCAAATGTATTTTATCAAATTGTGACTCAAGAAGCTATCAAATAAAATTATGGAGGGTCATTAGACAATATATTTTCAATCATTATTTCAAACAACTGCTAAATGACAAGTTAAAAATGATTTATGTCTCTGACTTTAGTAAAAACATTTTTCATAAACATATTGATTCATATCATGATAATATTGTTATCGAAAATCCAATATTCACTGATAGATTAACTAGAAAAATTGATGTCATAAAAAACTGTAAAATTGGTTTTTTAGGACGATTAAGTGAGGAAAAAGGCGTTCTATTCATGGCTAGAAATCTATCTCATATTGCCGAAAAAGTAGTTTTTATTGGTGATGGAGTATTAAAAAATGAAATAAAAAAAATTAATAAAAAATTTGAGATAACCGGATGGCTAGATAAAGAAAACGTTAACGACGAACTTTCTAATTTAAGAGCAATCATTTTTCCATCACAACTAAATGAAACAGATGGTCTTGCTGTAAAAGAGGCTGGGGTGAAAGGTATTCCATCGATAGTTTTTACTGATATTGCAGCTGCAAATAATTTAACAAATAATCACAATGCAATTTTAATAAATAAGAATAGTCCCGAACAACTAGATGATGCAATTAATAAAGTATTTAATGATGAAATATTGTCTAAACTTAGTGAAAATTGTTTTAAGTATTTTAATAATTTAAAATTTAGTCAAAAAACATTTTATAAGAAATTAATAAGTTGTTTTAATTAAACTTTAAAAAAATAGTAATGAAAAGCAGAATTATCGTATTGACTTATAATCCCGGTGTATCTTGGGATCTTTGGCTTGAGTCTTATAAGTCTCAAGATATACAAAATTTATCTTGTCTAGTTATTGACTCTAGCTCAAGCGATGAGACAATTGAAAAATGTATAAAAGCAGGGGTAGATATAGAAGTAATTCCTAAATCAGAGTTCAATCACGGCGGAACAAGACATTATGCTTATAAGAAGTCGTTAGAATATGATATAATTATTTTTATGACTCAAGATGCCTTTTTTTATAATAATCTCTCAATAAGTAAAATTTTATCAGATTTTGATAATGATCAAATTGCCATAAGTTATGGAAGACAAGTGCCAAGACCAACGGCCGGCTCGATAGAATCACATGCAAGAATATTTAATTATCCAGATAAATCTAGGTTAGTTGAATTAAAGGATAAAAAAGATATTGGATTTAAGGTTGCATTTAATTCTAATAGTTATTCTGCTTACAGAGTTAAAGCATTGCATGATATATCTGGTTTTCCTAGGAATCTATCATTTGGCGAAGACGCATATGTAGCTGGTAAGTTGCTTCTAAAAGGATGGAAAATATTCTATAATTCTAATTCTAAAGTTTATCATTCCCATAATTATTCATCACTTGAAGAGTTTAAAAGATACATAGAAATTGGAAAATTTCATGCAAATAATAAGTGGATATTTGAAAATTTTGGAAAACCAGAGAAAGAAGGTTTGAAATTTATATTATCTGAAATTAAGTTTTTATATAATAATAACTCCTCATTTTTAATACCTTATGCATTGTTCAATTCAATATGTAAATACCTGGGGTATAAAATTGGGTTTTATTCCTGAGTTTATATATTAAAAATGAAAAAAATTTTGTTTCTAATCACCAAAAGATTTATTGATATAATTGTTAGTGTTATCCTAATGGTATTTATTATACCAATTATTGTTTTTTTTTGTATTCTAATAAGAATTGAAAGTCCTGGAAATCCTATATTTATCCAAAAAAGAGTAGGAAGAAAAGGCAAACTTTTTAAAATTATAAAATTAAGAGGTATGTATATTGATGCTAGAATTAGATATCCTGAATTATATAATTTTTCAGAAAAAAAAGACTTAAATTTTTATTATCATTTAGAAAATGATCCCAGGGTAACAAAAATTGGTGAATTTATAAGACAGAAAAGCATTGATGAGCTGCCAAATATATTCAATGTTCTTTTGGGTCAAATGACTTTAGTTGGACCACGACCTGAGATACCCGAGGTGATGGATCTATATGGAGAATATAAAAAACAAATTTTGTCTGTTAAACCAGGAATTACATGTATCTCAAAGATATCGGGAAGAGACATATTAACAAAAAAAGAAACAATAATTAAAGATATCGAATATATTGAAAAAATGAGTATTAATTTTGACTTTCAAATACTAATGAAAACCTTTTTTAATGTTATACTATCCAAAAATGTCTTTTAAATAATATGAATAAAAAGCCTAAAAAAATACTAATCACAGGGGGTTTAGGTTTTATTGGATCTAATTTAATAAATAAAATCAATAATGATGAATTTAAAATAATTGTATTAGATAAGTGTAAAAATATAAAAAAAATATTTAATAAGAATATTGTTTATTTGAATGATGATATAGAAAAAATTGAAAAATATAGCAATATTATTAAGGATGTATCAAACGTAATTCATTTAGCTAGTTCTTCTTTTCCAGGTAAGATAAACGCAAATCCAATTTTAGATATAAATAATGAGGTAGAAAAAAATTTAAATTTTTATAATTTTTTATCTAGCAAAGGTATAAAAAATATTATTTTTCCATCCTCTGGAGGAACTGTATATGGAGAGATGAAGGCTAAATTAAATTCTGTAGATTGTATCCCTAATCCCATATCTTATTATGGAGCACATAAACTTCTACAAGAAAATTATTTAAGAATATTTGAAAAGGAAAAAAAGCTTAGTCCGATAATATTAAGAATTTCTAATCCATATGGACTTAATCAATCTAATTATAAAAAACAGGGAATTATTGGTACAGCAATAAAATCAATTATCAAAAATAATGAAGTTGAAATATGGGGAAATGGATCAATTGTTCGTGATTATATACATATAGATGATGTATCAAATCTAATAGTTAACTGCTTAAAAAAAAGAAAACCAGGAACTTTCAATGTAGGTTCTGGAAAAGGATACACAATCAATCAAATATTAAAAATAATAAAAAAAATACATGGTCCATTTAAAATTAAATATATTGAAGGAAAAACATATGATGTACAAAAATCTATTCTAGATATATCTAAAACTGTTAATCACTTTAATTGGCAACCTAAAATATCAATACATGAAGGTATAAAAAAAATTTATTTAAATGTTAAGTCAAAAGAGAGGTAATTTGTCAAATTACGCATTATCAATTATTATTCCTACTTTAAATGAAGAGGGAAATATTGACTTGCTCGTTAATGAAATAATGAATCAGAAAAATGCGAATGAATGGGAAATAATTTTTGTTGATGATAATTCAAATGATAGAACATTAGCAAAAATAAAAAAAAATTCAAATAGGTTTAATAATATTAAATATATTGATAGAAAAAAAAATAGGAGTCTCTCATTGTCATGTGTTGAAGGATTTAAAAAAGCGAATAGTGAATATATTTTAGTTATGGATGCTGATCTACAGCATCATCCAAAGTATATTAATATATTGTTTGAAAAAATAAAAAGCGAGAGATTAGACATAGTCGTTGCAAGTAGATTTTTAAGTAATGATTCTCAAATAAATTTTAGCTTTATTAGAAAAAAAATAAGTCTAATTGCTGTGTATCTAGCGAATATTTTCATTGATATCAAGTTAACAGACCCACTTAGTGGATTTTTTGTTATTAGTAAAGAGTATTTAAGCCACGTAATTAAAAATTTAGATAATAAAGGTTTTAAGATTCTATTAGAAATAATTATTAAATCTTCAAAAAAACCAAAGATGAATGAGCAGCCAATAGATTTCAATAGTAGAGTCTCAGGTAAAAGCAAGTTAAGTTTAAGTGTTATTTTAGATTTTTTAAGAATTTTACTCCTTAAATATATACGTTAATCAGTAATCTTCTTATAATTAAATTTTTCTAATAGAAACTTTTCATCATATTGTAATGAATTATTTGAAATCAAGTCTATTAAACTATCATAAGCAGAAATTCTGCTTGAAGGAATATATTTTGTTGGCCATAAAAAAATTTTTAAAAACCAATTGGGTATAGGAATAAATCTATAATATAATTTATTTATTTCTAGTACATGCTTCATTAAAAGCTTAAACGAAATAGAATTATTATTTTTTATAATGATAATATTTTTATTTATTTCTTTATTAATCAAAAGATAAATTATTTTAATTAAGTCATCCATCATACAGTAATTATGATCAAAAGCGCCATTATCTACTAATGGAAAGAATTTAAATACCTTTGCTAATTTGATTATATTGATTAGAGATTTTCCCTGACCTCCCATCAAAACGCTATCGCTCTTTTTTAAAATAACTGTTGGAACTTTTATAATAATCTGATCATAACGGTTTAGAATATTCTCACATCGTATTTTATCTTTACTATAGGGTGTATTTGAATTTCTATTAGCATTACAAGAAGATAAGTAAATGATTTTAACTTTTAAGTTTTTTATTTTATTTAATAATAAATTTAATCTTTCTACATTATAGTTGTCACTTGTATTAAATTTATAAGAACAATAAATAATATAATCTAGTCCTTCTAAATCTTCTTCATCTTCTATATTATAATTTCGGTATGAAATGGATTCATGCTTTATTAAATTATTTTTTTTTGTATAAGCAGTTATACATAAATCAGTTTTACTATGTAAGAAACTAATTAAATTGCTTGCAATAAAACCAGATGAACCATCTATAGCTATATTTAACATTTAATTTAT